>UMGR01003118.1_pt1 | contig 60372 bp, 60 predicted proteins | sample 1965321 | NCBI WGS metagenome assembly UMGR01 (sample SAMEA4836077, study PRJEB28245) | human gut metagenome | biome: gut microbiome; material: fecal sample | place: Denmark | collected 2008 | reverse complement strand
CTTCGGACAAGAAGTATCCCTCGCTCAAAGAGCTCGGTCAATTATAAGTTGTTATTTCAATGCTTTTTTATCATTTTCTTTTTCATCATATTATGTTCAAACTCAACCCATGCGATTTCAGAAAATAGAACTATCATATAAATAACCACCTGAACCACAACGCCATCCAGCTTTTTAATAAAATATCCAAAAACAGCTTGTGTAATAAATAGCACACAACCCAAAATAATAAAATTTCTGCCATGTTTATGGTTCCATTCCGTAACATTTGTCAGTTCATCTTTACGAAGTAGTTTCTCTCCTGTATTTATTGATACTGGTTTTTCAGACCTATACTGCATAATTCCAAGTATGATAAAAATAAGTGAAACCAATAATGAAATTACCAAATAAATAATTGTAGCAGCCATGTCTATTCCTCCAATTCAGCCTCTGCTTCCACTCTCTCTGCTTCTGCCCTCTCCGACTCTGTCTGTTTCTTATTCTTCGCATTCTCCATATGCCGGCAAAGGAGTTATTCTTGAATTATAAGTTGCACAGTGGGACAGTCCTGTGTGCCTCCTTTGTTTTGATACCTCTATTAGATATCAGAACGGTCGTTGCCACAAGCAACGCAAATTAACTTTTTCGTTTTTGCCGCAGTAAACTGGATGACCGGTCCGGAAATGAGGATTGTTACTATGGTGCATATGCCAAATTTTCCGCCCAGCATAACGCCTGTCACAACCATCACGACATCCAGTACCATTCGTACAATTTTTACCTGCCAGTTGTTCTTTTCCGCAAGAGAAAAAGTCAGTGCCTCATAAGAACCCCGCCCCAGGGAGGCTGCCGCATAAAAACCAGTTCCTATTGCAAAAAGCACAATTCCCAATAACATGATAAGTGCATTTACCCATATATGCGTACTGTACACATGTGCATTTGCAAACAAATCTACACAAAAGCTATACACAATCTGGTAAAGTATCGTGCCGATATGTATCTGTGACCTGTCATAGAAAAACGCAAATACAATCATAACTATGGCTACTATCATGGATGCCGTACCGATACTTACATGAAATGTTTTCGAAATTCCCTGCCATAATACCGCAAGGGTGGCACCACCAAATCCCGCATACAGCGCCAGCGTAATGCCATATGCTGCAACGACTGAACCAACCACTATAATAATTAATTTTATCGTCCACTCCAATTTACTCATATTATTACTTTTTTTCATTCCATTCACATATCATATTCCATGCTTCATCATCAATTTCTTCATCATGAAACAATTTTCTTTTATCATCTTCTGTTATTTTTCGAATTACACGGCATGGATTTCCTGCTGCAATAGACCAGGATGGAATATCTTTTGTAACAACACTTCCGGCGCCAACTACCACATTATCTCCAATATGTACGCCCGGACATACTACTGTATTTCCGCCCAGCCACACGTTATCCCCGATAACAACCTCTTTTCCATATTCAAAAGCAGAATTCCGCGTATCCGGATAAATCGGATGTCCTGCCGTGTAAATAGAAACGTTGGGTGCCATCTGACAATTATCACCAATTTTTACTTTTGCCACATCGATAATGGTACAGTTATAATTTGCAAAGAAATTTTTCCCCACTTCAATATGTGAACCATAATCGCAGTAAAACGGCGGATTGATACATGCACCCTCCGATTTTCCAAGAAGTTCTTTTACGATTTCTGCAATTCCATCAAAATCTGACCGATCAGCGAAATTAAGTTTTTGCAGAATTTTTCTGCATTTCACCTGTTCTTCCATAACGGTCTCATCTGAAATATAAGCAAGCTGCATATCTCTTCTCTTTTTCATGTCCATTTTCTCATTCTCCTTTTCTTCCGCTTGATATAATATTAAAATATACCTTTTCTATTGATTTTTATATCAAAATCAGCCATAATCATATAACAATCGTTCGCAAAGGAGCTGACCCCATGAAAGTATGTCCAACAACTGTTTTAAATTCAGATGCATCCGAAAATGTTATTTATAATCATCCGGACTTTCCGGCATATATTAAAAAAGGAAATCTCTCCGACTATCCTGATTTTCGTGCAGTCAGCCACTGGCATGATGACCTTGAATTTATTCTAATTTTAGAAGGACAGATGTCTTATGATGTCAATGGACAAAAAATTTTTCTACAGGAAGGCGAAGGAATTTTTGTGAATAGCCACTGTTTTCACTATGGCTATTCCGATGCTCATACTGAATGCTCCTTTATCTGCATTTTGTTGTCTCCTCAGCTTCTTTCCGTAAATGACTCTTTCAAAAAAAATTATTTAAATCCTTTATTGCAAAATATACATTTTCCCTTTCAAAAATTAAATCCAATTATTCAGTGGCAAAATACTATTCTCCATGATCTTAAAATGCTCTATGAAGATAATGCAGATTATTTACAGCCGTTTATTATTCTGGAAAAATTTGCTCATATTTTCAAACTTCTCTCTGAAAATATGAATTTTTTTCCTAACCATACTAAAAATACAGCAGACATTTTATCTCTTGCTGCAATGATTGGATATGTACAAAAGAATTACCAAAATAAAATTCTGCTGAAAGATATTTCGTCTGCCGGAAATTGCTGTAAAACCAAATGTACCTCTCTTTTTCAAAAATATTTGTCCACTTCGCCCATGCAATATTTAAACTGTTATCGTTTGAAAAAATCAATTTTTCTTCTCAGAAATACATCAATTTCGATTACCGAAACAGCCTATGCCTGTGGATTTTCAAGCACCAGTTATTTTTGTGAGCTTTTCCGTAAATTTTACAATACCACACCAGATAAGTATCGGAAAAATGTATAAAAATCATCTTTTCCATTTACAGTTCCAGAATTTTACACTGCTCCAGTCCTGCGCTCCAAAATTCCTCAATCGGCATACCTTTCACCTGACATATAATGCTTGCATTCATCGCACCATGTCCCACAATCAGGATATCCTTCCCCTCCTGTAGCTGCGGCTCTATCACTTCCTTCAAAAATGCGCCGGTTCTTGCAAAGAGTTCCTCCCAGGTTTCTGCTCCACCTATCGATTCGTGATATTCTCCCGGCTTTTGAAATAAAATATTAATCGGGCAATCCGGAATAGCAAAGCTGTTTTCGATTCCCTCATAATCACCAAAACTCATTTCCATCAGCCGTTCATCTTTTATTATTGGAATTTCCCGGTTTTTTAACACAATTTGTGCTGTCTCAACAGCCCTTATCAACGGAGAACAATAACACACATCTATGTGTAAATCTTTATACTCTTCCCATGCTTTTTTCGCCATCAGGCGTCCTTCTTCATTCAATGGGATATCCGTTCTTCCCTGTATTTTATGTAATGCATTCCATTCTGTTTTTCCATGCCGCATAATATATAACATCTTGAATTTCTCCTAAAATCATAGTTTTTAACTTATCTTTCTGTTTAATAAGCCCCACAAACTCAGGAAACCTATTGCAGCCCCAAGCACCACTCCGGCTACTTTCATTAATTCATTGTTCCTAAATTTTTTATCCGGAAGAATGCCTACTTTATTATAAGAATATTTTATATGATCTGTAGTATATGCAGTTATGGTATCTCCCACCTCATATTCTGTATATACACTTTCCGGCACCTGCATCCGCTTATTATATTCATTCGTTTTGCCACCATGATAATAGAAGAAATAATTTTGAGATATGGCATTATCTGCCGAAGCATCTTCGCTCCTTTTATCCGTTATCACTACATCTTCTCTATCATAATCTTCTCCTAGTACCATCTCTTCCATTTGCCTGTTAAGTGCCTTCGACGTTAAGAATACGTTTAACCAGACCGCCAGAAAAGCTATGCTTAAAGCAGTAAAGCAACTCCAGAACAGAACTTTCTTCTGCTTTCCGGTTAATCGTTCTTTTTGTTTCTGATGCTTCGCCAATTTGTTGCTCATGCTGTAATTCTCACATTCTTTCTAATCGTCTTACTTATCATACTTTTTCAGGAAATCTTCTGCCTTATCTTTATCTATCTGCAGTTCCTCCTGCAGCAATAGAATAATTTCTTTCTCTGACTTCCCGAATCTGCGTCCAAGCCTTATAACTTCCTTCGTTTTTCCTACTATTTCGCCTTCTTCTTCGCCCTGTTTGCGAATTCTTTCTTCTCTCTCAAAGCTCTTCATATATGCAAGACCTACCTCTCCATCCCGCTTTACTGCAGTTACCATCCGGTGTAACTTTTTCAGGTTTTCGGTGGAAGCATTCTCTACAGATGAATGTTCCATGTAATGCAGTGAAAAGCAGAATTTCATATATCTCATATTTTCCTAAACTTCCGCCTCTTCAATGCACTATGCGTTTATTAATTGTTATTAGAATTTAAAAGCATAGAATTCATTGAATTGATACTAGAAATTTAGACTGGCTTTCGCCATTCGAAAATCAGAATATATGCTTTGTGTTGATTGTAACAAATAAGCCCATTGAATACAAGTAAATTTTTTCCGGCAGACATAACCCGAAAACATAATCTATAGCAGTCTTGTGGAAGAGCAGAATTGATTTGCTTGAACAGAAAAAGACAGCCGCCCTGCCGGGCTGCTGCCTCTTTCTGTTTTTATGCTTATGCTTTTATTTCTTAATTTTATTCTGCTTTGTCATCTACTGTAACAGTGATTTTGTTCAAGTGCCAGATATCATCCACATATTCCTGAATCGTACGGTCAGATGAGAATTTGCCGGAAGCTGCAATATTTAAGATTGCTTTTCTAGCCCATTCTTTTTCATCTGCATATGCAGCATTAATCTTCTTCTGTGCTTCCACATAAGAACGGAAGTCTGCCAGAATAAAGTAAGTATCTGCGTACTGTGTGCACTGTGTATTCAGCAGTGAGTTGTAAAGGTCACGGAACAATTCCGGATCATTTGGTGAATAGAATCCGTTGATTAACTGCATCAGAACTTTACGGACATCCTGATCATTGTTGAAAATCTGCATTGGGTCATAATCGCGTTTCTGCTCATGAGCAATCACTTCGTCAGAGCTCATACCGAAGATAAACATGTTTTCTTTGCCGACTTCTTCTGCCATCTCAACGTTTGCACCATCCATGGTTCCGATAGTAAGTGCTCCATTCAGCATGAACTTCATATTACCGGTTCCGGAAGCTTCCTTACTTGCAGTAGAAATCTGCTCGCTGACATCTGCTGCTGCAAAAATAATCTCTGCATTGGATACCTTGTAGTCTTCGATAAATACAACCTTAATCTTTCCGTTGATAGACTTATCATTGTTGATGACATCTGCAACAGAGTTGATTAATTTGATGGTAAGTTTTGCATTGCGGTAGCCTGCTGCTGCTTTTGCTCCGAAAATGAAAGTTCTTGGAATGAATTCCATATCCGGATGCTCTTTTAATTCATTGTAAAGATACATTACATGAAGAATATTTAAGAGCTGGCGTTTGTACTCATGCAGACGTTTTACCTGTACATCAAAGATAGAACGAGGATTTACTTCAATTCCGTTGTGTTCTTCGATATAAGATGCAAGACGCAGCTTGTTCTGATATTTGATATTTAAGAATTCCTGCTGAACCTTTTCATCATCTGCATAGAACTCTAATCTCTTGATGCGGGAAAGGTCTGTAATCCAGTCTTTTCCAACATATTTGGTTACCCAGTCTGCAAGTAATGGATCTCCATGCATTAAGAAACGACGCTGTGTAATACCATTGGTCTTATTATTAAATTTCTCCGGGAACATCTCGTAAAAATCTTTTAATTCCTGTTTCTTAAGGATTTCTGTATGAAGTGCCGCTACACCATTTACAGAATATCCTGCACAGATTGCCAGATGAGCCATTTTTACCTGACCATCATATATAATTGCCATCTTCTCAACCTTGTGGTTGTCTCCAGGATATTTCTGCTGGATTTCCAGTACAAAACGACGGTTGATTTCTTCTACAATCTGGTAAATTCTAGGAAGCAGTCTTGAGAAAATCTCGATTGGCCATTTCTCTAATGCTTCTGCCATGATGGTATGGTTGGTATATGCACAACATTTCGTTGTAATATTCCATGCATCATCCCACTCCAAGCCTTCTTCATCCAGTAAGATACGCATTAACTCTGCAACTGCTACGGTTGGATGGGTATCATTCATCTGGAATACTGCTTTTTCAGGAAGCATATGAATGTCTGGATGATTCTTCTTAAATCTTGCAATCGCACGCTGTAAGCTGGCAGATACAAAGAAGTACTGCTGTTTTAAACGAAGCTCTTTTCCTGCGATATGGTTATCATTCGGATAGAGAACTTCTACTAAGTTCTTTGCAAGGTTTTGCTGTTCGATTGCACGATGATAATCACCTTTATCAAAGGAATCCAGCTCGAAGCATTCCATTGGCTCTGCATCCCAGATCATCAATGTATTTACTACATTATTGTTATAACCTACGATTGGCATATCATAAGGAATTGCTTTTACGGACTGATAGCCTTCCTGTACGAATCTGGTTCTTCCATCTGGCTGTGCCTCTGCACGTACATATCCACCAAATTTTACTTCGAAATTGTATTCCGGACGTTTTAATTCAAATGGATATCCATTCTGTAACCAGTTATCCGGCTCTTCTACCTGATAACCATTCTCTATTTTCTGACGGAACATTCCATAATGGTAACGAATTCCACAACCATATGCCGGATATCCCAGAGTTGCCAAAGATTCCATAAAGCAGGCAGCAAGTCTTCCCAGTCCACCATTTCCAAGTGCCGGGTCCGGCTCCTGATCCTCTATGGCATTTAAGTTGATTCCCATTTCCTCTAAAGCTTCTTTCACTTCATTGTATACCGTTAAGTTAATCAGGTTATTGCCTAATGCACGACCCATTAAGAACTCCATGGACATATAGTATACAATCTTTGGATCTGCTTTATCAAATTCCTGCTGGGTTGCAAGCCACTGGTCAATGATTACATCTTTTACAACGTAGGATACTGCCTGGAAAATTTCCTGCTCGCTTGCTTCATCCATTGTCTTACGATAGAGGTATTTTACGTTCTCAACTACCTCTTTTTTGAAGGTTTCCTTTTCAAACATTTTGCTTTTCATAATGTTCTCCTTTTGTTTCGATTCCGGTGTTTTTTGTGCAAAAAGGGAGCAAGCCACTGTCGGCTCCGCTCCCTTATCTTTATTCTGCTTATTTCTTTTCCACGCCAAGCACAACCGTTTCACCATTAATGTTCCATTCTTTCTGATATCCGCTCACCGTATCAGCCACAACACTCTCAGCCAGAACTTCTTTTGCAATTTCTTCCCCATATTTTGCGAAGATGTCTTTTACTTTCTGATCTGCCTTATAAGAAACAGTAATTTTATCCATTACTTCAAATCCTGCTTCCTTACGCATTGTCTGGATTTTGCTGATTAATTCTCTTACCATTCCTTCCTCTAAAAGTTCCGGAGTAAGGTTCGTATCAAGAACTACGGTCACTTCATTATCACCTTCTGTCATGTAACCTTCCTGCTGTGTCATGGTGATAAGTAAATCCTCTTCATATAATACAACTTCGTCGCTTATACTGTCAAGTTTCAGTGCACCTGTGCTCTTAAGCTCAGCCATTGCCTTGTTGCCGTCTAATTCTGCAAGTGCTTTCTGAATCTGACCTAAATATTTACCGAATTTCGGTCCAACGGTACGAAGCTGTGGTTTAAAGGTATAGCTAGTATATGCACTGACATCCTCTGTAAATGTCACTTTCTTTACATTCAGCTCATCTTCGATAATCTCTGTAAAGTATTCGGATAATTCAAATGGTGCTTTTACAAACATATTTCCAATCGGCTGACGGTTCTTGATGTTTGCAGTATTTCTGCAGGCACGACCCATAACAACGATTTTCAATACTTCGTCCATATTTTTCTCTAATTCACTGTCTATCCAGCTCTCGTTTGCCACCGGATAGTCGCAAAGATGGATGCTTTCCGGCGCACTCTTGTCGATGCTGCATACCAGGTTCTGGTAAATTTCTTCTGTCATGAAAGGAATCATCGGCGCCGCTACCTTGCATACAGTTACCAGTGCAGTATAAAGAGTCATATATGCATTGATTTTATCCTGCTCCATGCCCTTTGCCCAGAAACGCTCACGACAACGTCTTACATACCAGTTACTCATCTCATCTACAAATTCATCCAGTGCTCTTGCAGCTTCCGGAATACGATAATTACCCAGATTATTATCTACAGTCTTAATCAGTGTATTGAGTTTGGAGAGAAGCCATTTATCCATAACGGAAAGTTTCTCATAATCCAGTGTATATTTGGTTGCATCAAATTCATCAATATTTGCATACAACACGAAGAATGCATAAGTATTCCAAAGTGTTCCAAGGAATTTACGCTGTCCTTCCTGTACTGCCTTTCCATGGAAACGGTTTGGCAGCCATGGTGCGGAGTTGATGTAGAAATACCAGCGGATTGCATCTGCTCCGTAAGTCTCTAATGCATCAAACGGGTCAACGGCATTTCCTTTGGACTTACTCATCTTCTGTCCATTTTCATCCTGTACATGTCCCAATACGATAACATTTTCATATGGTGCTTTATTAAATAATAAGGTAGACTCTGCCATCAGGGAATAGAACCATCCACGGGTCTGGTCTACTGCCTCGGAAATAAACTGTGCAGGGAACTGCTGTTTAAAGAGGTCTTCATTTTCAAATGGATAATGATGCTGTGCAAATGGCATTGCTCCTGAGTCAAACCAGCAGTCAATTACTTCCGGTACACGATGCATTTCGCCGCCACAATCCGGGCACTTGAAGGTTACTGCATCAATGTATGGACGATGTAATTCTACTTTGGCATCATCCGGGTTACCACTGCGCTCTGCTAATTCTGCACGGCTTCCGATACACTCCTGATGTCCACAGGAACACTCCCATACAGGAAGCGGAGTTCCCCAGTAACGGTTACGGGAAATACCCCAGTCCTGAATATTTTCAAGCCAGTCACCGAAACGTCCTTTTCCGATAGATTCCGGAATCCAGTTTACGGTATTGTTATTGCGGATCAAATCCTCTTTTACTGCGGTCATCTTAATGAACCAGGATTCTCTTGCATAGTAAATCAGAGGAGTATCACAACGCCAGCAGTGTGGATATTCATGTTCAAATTTTGGTGCATCAAAAAGTAGTCCTTTTTCTTCCAGGTCTTTTAATACCATTGGGTCTGCTTTCTTTACAAATACACCGGCATATGGAGTCTCTTTGGTAAGTTCTCCTTTTTCGTCTACCAGCTGGACAAATGGAAGTCCGTATCTACGTCCAACCTGGGCATCGTCTTCACCAAATGCAGGTGCGATGTGAACGATACCGGTACCATCTGTCATGGTTACATAAGTATCACAGGTTACATAGTAGCCTTTCTTATGCTGTTTCTCACAGATTTCCTTTGCGCAGTCAAATAATGGCTCATATTCCTTATACTCTAATGACTTTCCTGGGAAAGTATCCAATACTTCATATGCTTTTACGCCATTTTCTTCATCCGCAAATTTGCCAAGTACCTTATCTAACAGTGCTTCTGCCATATAATAAGTATATCCGTCAGCAGCTTTTACTTTACAGTAAGTCTCGTCCGGGTTTACACAAAGTGCAACGTTAGATGGTAGTGTCCATGGAGTTGTGGTCCATGCCAGGAAATATGCATCTTCTCCGATTACTTTGAATCTTACGATTGCGGAACGTTCTTTTACCGTCTTATATCCCTGTGCTACTTCCTGGGAAGAAAGCGGAGTTCCACATCTCGGGCAGTAAGGAACAATCTTGAAACCTTTGTATAACAGCTTCTTATCCCAGATTTTCTTAAGAGCCCACCACTCAGATTCAATGAAATTATCATCATAGGTTACATATGGGTTTTCCATATCAGCCCAGAATCCAACGGTTCCTGAAAAATCTTCCCACATTCCTTTGTATTTCCATACGGATTCTTTACATTTCTTGATGAATGGCTCCATACCATATTCTTCAATCTGCTCTTTTCCGTTTAAGCCTAAAAGCTTTTCTACTTCCAGCTCTACCGGAAGTCCATGGGTATCCCATCCGGCTTTACGTGGGACATATTTGCCCTTCATAGTCTGGTATCTTGGAATCATGTCTTTGATAACACGGGTTAATACGTGACCGATATGTGGCTTACCATTTGCAGTTGGCGGTCCATCATAGAAAGTATAGGTCTCGCCTTCTTTCCGGTTCTCCATACTTTTCTTAAAAATATCATTGTCTTTCCAGAATTTTACAGTCTGCTTTTCTCTGTCCACAAAATTTAGATTTGGGGAAACTTTTTCGTACATGTTAGTCCTCCTTAAAATTTCAGTTTCTCGCTACCTGCGTAAAAAAGAATGTGCCTTGGCACATTCTCGTGCCTGCGGCGGTCGCTTGCGACATCTACCTTATACGCCGCAGTGTGCATCCTTGCGGAGCGTTTTTTACTTTACAGGAAAGCAATTTCCTGTAAAGTAAAAAAGACGCCGTCCTGTAATAAGGACGTGCGCCTGACGTTTCTAACCACCTTGTTACAACATACTTGAAGCTTTCTGCTTCGCATATACGTTCCCGTAACGGGGGAAATCCGTCAGTTTCTACTAACGCATCTTTGCCTGTTCGAACTGCAACTTGGAAGTGATTTTCATTTTCCATTTACTCATGCCGGTTTCCACCTGCCCCGGCTCTCTTTGACTTTCCATGGAAAACTACTCTCTTCCTCATCGTCTTTTTATATTCTTAATAAGTATAGAACCTGTATTTTTAAATGTCAATTCCTATTTTCAAATTTTCTATATCTACAGATGCTGCCACCGGGAGCTTCTTACAGATTTCTGGCAGCTTCTTACAAATACTGAACAACACAAAACGAGGCGGCATCCTTCCGGATACCGCCTCTCGTTTATGTAGGAAACCCGCAATGCGTGTTTCTTACAGGATTCTCTTAATCCATCCTTCCGGAGCTTCAATACGTCCCATCTGGATTCCGGTCAGAGTATCATAAAGTTTCTTGGTTACAGGTCCCATTTCTTCCATTCCACTTGGAATTAAGATTTCTTTGCCGTGGTCAACAATCTTTCCGATTGGAGAAATAACTGCTGCTGTTCCGCAAAGTCCTGCCTCTGCGAAGTCTTTTACTTCATCGAAGTATACTTCTCTGTGTTCTACTTTCATTCCAAGATAATGTTCTGCAACATATACCAGTGAACGACGTGTAATGGATGGCAGAATAGAATCTGACTTCGGTGTAACCAGTTTATTATCCTTGGTAACGAAGATGAAGTTTGCTCCACCTGTCTCTTCTACCTTAGTTCTTGTCTTAGGGTCTAAGTACATATTCTCATCAAATCCGTCTGCATGTGCAGTTACGATTGCATGAAGACTCATTGCGTAATTCAGACCAGCTTTGATATTACCGGTTCCGCAAGGTGCTGCACGGTCATAGTCACTGACACGGATGGTAATTGGCTTTGCGCCACCCTTGAAATATGGTCCTACCGGTGTACAGAACATACGGAACTGATATTCATCCGCTGGTTTTACACCGATTACAGGATTTGTTCCCATCATGTATGGTCTGATGTAAAGTGTTGCACCGGAACCATATGGTGGAACATATGCTGCATTTGCTTCTACTACCTTCTGTACTGCATCTACAAAACGCTCTTCTGGGAATACCGGCATTTCCAGTCTGCGTGCTGAATCTGCAAGACGGCTTGCATTTAAGTCAGGTCGGAAAGTAACGATATGTCCATCCTCTGTTGTATATGCTTTCAATCCTTCAAATACGGTCTGTGCATACTGGAATACACCCGCGCATTCATTCAATACAATATCTGCATCATCGGTTAAAGTTCCCTCATCCCATGCTCCGTTTTTGAAATTTGATACATATCTCTTATCGGTCTTTACATAACCGAATCCAAGATTAGACCAGTCTAAGTCCTTCTTTTCCATAATAACATCCTCCATTCATTTGTCGCAAATAGATGTTATAACCTGGTGTTATAGCTTTCTATTGTTCTATGTTTTTTCATTATTTTAGTCCTATAAAAGCTATTTGTCTAGTATTTTTTTCTAGGAATACATAATTTTCTCACTGCCAAACATTTTCGCCAGTACCATTGATAAAATACCGGTATAAATAAGGTTGCTGACAAGACATGCCACAATATTGATTCCGCTGTAGGAGAAATCAAAAATTCCGGTCATGCCCTGCACACTGTTATAGAAAGGAATCAGATACCAGTAAAATTCCTTCGGTGCTCCGCTTCCAAGCATGGATGTAACGGAAATTACCATTACCACAACCATCAGCGGCATAATCATAGAACCGGCTTCCTTTACTGTCTTTGCAAATGCTGAAATTACAGCTAATGCTCCAACCAGTACCAATACTGTGGTAAGAATCACCAGCAATAAAAGGATATAATCGGTGACGCTGTATACGCTGGCATCCATTGCATTGGATTCTGTTCCCATTAATTTTGGAAGGGATAACATGGTACCCACAAAACTGGAAATTCCACTTAAAAGTCCGATAATACCAAGGCTGATGATTTTTCCCATAGCAAGCTGTCCACGTTTCATCGGTGTTACCAATAAGGTAGCAATAGTTCCTCTCTCCTTTTCCCCTGCTATGGATTCCGGTGCAATTGCCATACATCCTGAGAAAAGGAATATCATAAGCAGCATTGGAAGCATCATGGAGAAAATCTGTCCGGTGCTGTCTTCCTTGCTGGCAAGGTCATATTCTTCGTCACCGCTGTTGACATCGAACTTATTTGCCATAGAAGCTTCATATCCATCTAATACAGAAGCCATAATCTGATAACATGCCGTGGATTCGGTATCTGCGGAATTATAATATAAGGCTACCTGCGGAGCCGGTGTGGTAGCAGTCATGCTGTCATATGCCAGTACATCTGCTTCAAAATTTTCCGGAAATACCATCAGCATTTCCGCATCTTTATCGGTTACCGCCTGCTTCATATCCTCTTCGCTGACACCATCCCGGTCTAAATATTCCACATTGATATCACTGCCTTTTATCATGGCTGAAACCGTGGATGGCATATTTTCTGCATAAATACGATAGGTATAATCCTCATCTGCTTCAAATCTGGAGGTCAGTCCGCTGCCCATGAAGCTGTACATGATATAAATCATTAAGCCCGGCATCAAAATCGTCGTAAATACCATTCTCTTATCCCCGAAGAAGCGGGCAAGTTCTTTCTTTATAATTGTCATAAGATTGTTTCTCATTCTGCTTCACCTACCGTTTCTTCATAGATTTCAAAGAATCTGTCTTCTAATGATTTGCCATTTTTCACTGCCTCTAATGTATCGCAGATAATCATTTCTCCCTTGATGATAATTCCGACTCTGTCACAGATTTTCTCAATCAGGCTGAAAATGTGGGTAGAAACGATGATGCTCTTTCCTTCTTTCTTAAGCTCTAACAGGAAATCCGTTACTACTTTGGCTGTCAGAACATCAAGTCCGTTGGTCGGTTCATCAAAGATAATGATTTCCGGGTCATGGACTAAGGAAATAACCAAAGAAACCTTCTGTTTCATACCGGTTGACATATCCTTTACTTTCACTTCTGCAAACTGTGTGATGCCGAAGCGGTCAAAAAGTCTCTTCTTTCTTTCATCCCGGACAGCCGGCTCTACTCCGTATAAATCCGAAAAGAAATTATATAAATAATTTGGTGTAAAAAAGCCCTCTAATTTCAGTTCACTGGTCAGAAAGCCGATCTTACTGCGGACTTCTTCCGGTGCATTAACAATACTGCTGCCATCTAAAACAGCATCTCCGGAATCCGGTTTAATCAGTGTTGCCAGCATACGAAGTGTGGTTGTCTTTCCGGCTCCGTTTGGTCCAAGCAGTCCAAACACCTCTCCCCGATAAGAAGTAAATGATAAATCATGCACTGCAATTCGCTTCTTTTCATTGGTTTTCTCAATCTTTTGTTGTTTCTGGGATAATGTAAAGGTCTTATTGAGACCCTTTACCTTCATAATCTCCTCCATAACTTCTCCTTTCAGTTATCGTCTTGATTGTACTATTGTATTATTACACTTGTGTATCTGTGCGTCAAGCACTATTTTTTCAACGGTTAGTGCTTTCCTTTTACTTTCCGGTATTTCCAGGTAAATGAAGCAAAAAGCACTGAACAGATTTGATTCTCCATTCAATGCTTCTTATGTTCTTCTTAAAAATTTTCAAAATTATGCTGCAGATAATCCTCTAAATCCTGATAGTCATCCGGTGCTTTCATTTCACCATCAAACTGATATTCATAACGTCTTAGGAATTCATCCGGCCCACTGGTTCTGCCTGCTGCATGAATAATCAAAAGCCAGTACGTTACAAATGCAAGTATACCAACTACAGCTGTTACAATACCTGCAACTGCCATTCCATGGTTCTGTTTTTGTTTCACCAGATGTATAATTCCAAAAACAATTGCCAGAATTGCAGTTATAATATTGATTCCGGTGCAAAATAATACCAGTGAAATCAGCCCCAACACCATGGATGCAACTGCGAAACCTTTTCCCGGCTCCTCTTTCCGGTTATCTGCCGGACGCTGATTGTAATTCGGCGGGTACGGATTCCCATACTGCGGATTCTGGTTCTGATTCGGCGGGTATGGATTCCCATACTGCGGATTCTGATTTTGATTCAACGGATATGGATTCCTGTTATCTGGATACATTCTGCTTCACCAATTCCTTTTTAATAATAGTAGCTATATTCCAAAGAACTTAATGATACTGCACCAACGATGCACAGGATAAGTACCAGCACCAGAAGTGCAATGGTAATAATACTGCAGACAATACCTGCTGTTGCCATTGGTGAATGCTCGTTTTTCTTATTATAAAGAATACCAAGGATTAATCCTACAATTGCACAAGGAAGTCCTACAATCCAGAAACAGATTGCCGGGATGGATATAATTCCCAGTACCATGGATGCAATTGCCATTCCTTTTCCGGATGAAGCCGGCTGGTTGTAACCATACTGTGTCTGGTCGAAGCTTCCATATGCCTGCTGCTGTGGCTGCTGATAAGTTCCATATCCCTGCTGGGACTGGTCATAACCATAGTTCTGCTGTGCATACTGCTGATTCTGGTTATAAGCCTGCTGGTCATAATTCTGCTGTGGCTGTTCATATGCCTGCTGTGGCTGTTCATATGCCTGCTGTGGCTGGCTATATGTCTGCTGTGGCTGACTATATGTCTGCTGTGGCTGGCTATACGTCTGCTGTGGCTGGCTATATGTCTGCTCATTCGTTCCATTTTCAGTGTTGAAATTTTCTTCACTCATTATAATACATCCTCCATTAGTATAAAATATTTTCTCCCATTTATTGTAGCAAATGCCTACCTCCATTACAAGAAAAATAAGTGAAATCATAAAATTTTTATAAACTTTTTCTCATATATTTTATCATAAACTTTGCAAATCCGGAAAAAATGGTTATAATGAAGCATATTTATACTCATTACTTGCTTTTTTGTAAGTAAAAGTCTATAATTCATCTGACAAGACACCTGTATTTACAGATGTAAAAGAAAGGAATATCACATATGAGTACATTAAATTTGACATTGTTGACTGATCTTTATGAAATGACAATGATGCAGGGATACTTTAAAACCGGCAACCGTGATGTGGCTGTTTTTGACGCTTTTTACCGCACCAATCCATGTGATGGCGGTTATGCAGTCTGCGCGGGATTAGACCAGATGATTGACTATATCAAGAATCTTCATTTTGACGAAGAGGATATTTCCTATTTAAGAAGTTTATCCATCTTTGATGAAGACTTTTTAACTTATTTAAGTAACTTTAAATTCTCCGGTGATATCTATGCAATTCCGGAAGGAACTCTGATTTTTCCAAGAGAGCCTCTTGTAAAAGTGGTTGCTCCGATTATGGAAGCCCAGTTAATCGAAACTGCAGTCTTAAATATCATCAACCACCAGAGCCTGATTGCCACCAAGGCTGCCCGCGTATGCTACGCTGCCCAGGGTGATGGCGTCATGGAATTTGGGTTAAGACGCGCCCAGGGTCCTGATTCCGGAACCTACGGCGCCAGAGCTGCTGTTATCGGCGGCTGTAAAGGTACTTCCAACGTCCTTGCCGGTCAGATGTTTGACGTCCCGGTACTTGGAACCCACGCCCATAGCTGGATTATGAGTTTTCCGGATGAATATACCGCCTTTAAGAAATATGCAAAGCTTTATCCATCTGCCTGCATCCTTCTTGTCGATACCTATGATACTTTAAAATCCGGTATGCCAAATGCCATCAAGGTATTTAAAGAAATGAGAGATGCCGGCATTCCGCTTACCTACTACGGAATCCGTATGGACAGTGGCGACCTTGCTTATCTTTCCAAGAAAGTCCGCAAAATGTTAGATGATGCCGGATTCCCGGACGCAGTTATCTCCGCTTCCAATGATTTGGATGAGTATCTGATTGAAAGCTTAAAGATTCAGGGGGCTACCATTACTTCCTGGGGTGTTGGAACCAACTTAATTACTTCCAAAGACAATCCTGCTTTCGGTGGTGTATACAAGCTGGCTGCTATCCAGAATGAAGCTGGTGAATTCATTCCAAAGATTAAGCTTTCCGAAAATGTGGAAAAAGTTACAAATCCTGGCAATAAAAATGTTTATCGTATTTATGATAAAGAAACCGGTAAGATTAAGGCTGACCTTATCTGTCTGGTGGGCGAAGTCTTTGATGAATCCAAGGACATGAAGCTCTTTGACCCGAACGCCCCATGGAAGAAAACAACTCTTCCTGGTGGAAGCTATACACTGCGTGAACTTCTTGTTCCGGTTTTCCAGAAGGGCGAATGTGTTTACGAATCTCCAAGTGTTATGGATATTCAGCGTTACTGCACCAGAGAAAAAGATACCATCTGGGATGAGACAAAACGTTTCGTAAATCCACAGGAAATCTACGTTGATTTATCCGACAAATTATATGAAATGAAAACTGCTCTCTTAAATAAAGAACATATGTAACTCGCAACTACGAGAAACACGCTTTGCGAGTTTCTCGAGTTATCGCGGTGCTCGCCAAATCTGAGTAGAAAAGAAGTTCGCTCAAGCAAGCTTGGCTCCTTCTTTTCTACTCAGATTTTTCTCGCTACTCGCGTAAAAAAAGAAACCTCCTTTACCGTTTTCCCGGCATAAGGTGGTTTCTTTATATAAGTAATAACGCCCTCTGTTGTTTTTCTTTTCTACAGCATACACTCGTTTATTCACATTTTTTTCAGCTTAGTTGAATCCCACAATCTTCTGGGTCAGCTTATAAGCTGCAACAGAAATCTTTCTTCCACTCTTACCCGGGAGATTCATGGACTGTCCTAAAATTCCCCTTCTTAAATGATGGAAAAGACGAAGGTCATAACCTTTGATATAAGACCAAAGTTCCCGTTTCTTCATGAGATTTTCTTCTGTCTCGGAACGCAGGCAAAGTACTGTCGATACTACAGTAATAATTTCAAGGTAATTAAACATATATTTTCTTAATTTAGGGTTTGCAATTTTCCACAAATTCACTTCTTCTATCATCAGTTTATTTACCTTAATCTGCTGATCAATTCTTCCAATCATAACCTTTTCATTAACAGACTGGTCTTCCCTTCCGATAAAATAACGATAGAAATCCACATTCATATAATACATGGTCTTTACATATGGCAACGGATTGTATACAAAAAGATTATCCACATAGAAGGTGTGTCTTGGCAGCTCAAGTCCGCAATCCTTTAATAACTGGGTACGGTAAATAACAGAATGCATCAGAATATAATGCCCCTTGCTGATATGCCTTACATCAGACCATGTAAAGACTTCATTTTCCGGGAACATTCTGGTATATTTCATTACTTTTTTATGGTCTGCGCCCTGCTTCTCATATACGAAATTGCTGATAAACATATCAAGAGTAGTACTTCCGCCCACAAGTTCCCGTAATTTAGCAAGAATCTTGTGATAGCTCTCTTCATCTACCCAGTCATCACTGTCTACTACTTTAAAATACAGTCCGGTTGCATTGGCAATACCGGTATTTACAGCTGCACCGTGTCCACCATTTTCCTGATGGATTGCCTTAATAATAGTAGGATATTTCTTCTGATAACGGTCAGCAATCTCTGCTGTTGCATCCTTTGAGCCGTCATCTACGATTAAAATCTCCACATCATCTCCACCTGTTAGCAGTGTTTCAATACAATGTTCCATATAATCCTGTGAATTGTAACATGGAATGGTTACTGATAATAATTTCATTCTTTTTCTCCAATCGTTTTTCGAAACATTTTATTTTAAAAGTTCTTTGGTAAGTTCTAATGCTTTCTCTGTCATGGCATCAATATTATAATATTTGTATTCTGCCAGTCTTCCCAAAAGATGCATGTTCGGATATTTTCCGGTCAGTGCTTTATATTTTTCATATAATGACTGATTTTCTTCATTTAAAATGGCATAATAAGGAATCTCTCCTTCTGCTCCACTGTATGCAAATGGATATTCCTTTACAATCGTGGTTCCATCTGCCTGCTGCCCAGTCAGATACTTAAACTCCGTAATTCTGGTATAATCCTCGCTTACCGTATAATTTACAACACTGTGTCCCTGATAATCCGGTTTGTCATAATATTCAAAATCAAAGCGGAGTGAACGATATGGCAGTCTTCCATAACAGCATGCAAACAACTCATCCAATGCTCCGGTATAAATGACATTTCCTTCGAATTTCTTTCCATCAAAATAAATGCCGTCCTCTGTAAATTTCAGTACCTCTCCGGCATCTACACCAGTTCTCACCTCAATGTCCGGATGGTCTAACATCTTTTCGAACATTGCAGTATAACCGTCCTTTGGCATACCCTGATATTTATCCTGGAAATATCTGTTATCATAAGAAATCAGCACCGGCACACGTCCTGTTACCTCCGGGCTTATCTCCTCTGGTTTCTGTCCCCACTGCTTCATCGTATAATAAAGGAAAACATTTTCGTATACATAATCCGCAATCTTCCGGATATCTGCATCTTCATTTTCCCGTAATTTCATAATTGGGACCCGGCTTCCCTCTCCGTATGCGGCAATCAGCTTCTGCTCTAACCGGTCTGCCTGCTCTTTCCCATAAACCATATGTAAAGTATTCAGGTTAAATGGTACCGGAATCAGTGTCCCATGCACATTTGCTACTACCTCATGGCCAAAGAAATACCAGTCTGTAAATCTTGACAGATACTGATATACTTCTTCCTTATTTGTATGAAAAATATGTGGACCATATTCATGTATTACAATTCCATGGTCATCCGGTCTGTCATAACAGTTTCCTGCAATATGATTTCTCCGTTCCAATAAAAGAACCTTCTGCTTTCCTTCTTCTGCCAGCTTTCTTGCTGCCACACTGCCGGCGATTCCGGCTCCGATTACAATGCTGTCGTACATTTCTGTTCTCCTTCCCCCTTGGTAATCCTCATTCAATTATACACATTTGTCATTTGTTTTCCAATTCATTTTTTCTTAGGATTTCTTTAAGGCACTTCGTTTACAATTTATTCATATTTTATTTACAGCCTTCTAACAATCCGGGCACATTGTTTTCACATTCTGCTTTTATACTATAACTAAGCTGAGAAAGAAAAAAGCGATAATTTTATTTTTTCATAGACCTTGCATCTGATGCAAGGTTCCTCCCAAAAAATAGTGTTTTTAACACTTACCATAAAAAATCTTTTTCATATGAAAGGCCGGTGATAATCACCGGCTCCCTCTTTTTTCTATGGCTTTTCTGCTATTCTTCCTTATATCTGTCATTTCCAAGACGAATGTTCATATATCCTGTGTATCTGGAAAATGCTGCCGGAATCGGATACTGTTCTTCCGTTTCTTTCACATCCACAAAGAGCATATTCTGATACTCCTGCTCTGTCTCATCAATCTGCACTGCATATCCTGTCATATGCCATTCAATATGGGAAAAAATATGCCTGCTGTCTTCTAATTTTTTCAAACGAATCGGTGACAACCCCATTTTCTTAAGATAGGTAATAACTTCCTCTTCCTTAAGATGCCCTTCCACATTTGGAAATTCATAGAGTCCAGCTAAAAGTCCCTTGTTGGCCCGTTTATGCAAAAGGACCTTATCCTCTGCCTTTATAACAAGAACTGTTCTGTCCTCTATCCTTCTTGCCTTCGCCTTGCTCTTTACCGGAAGTTCTCTCCAGCGTCCGCTCTTTTGTGCCCGGCAGACTTCTTTCCAAGGACATGCTTCACATAAAGGTGCCCCATTCGGCAGACATACCGTTGCACCAAGCTCCATCAGTGCCTGGTTAAAAGCTCCCGCCCTGTTTTCCGGCATAATTTCCAATAAGTCCTTCTCCATTGCCGTCCGCACAGATGCTTTCATGATATCCGCATCATCCTCTGTTACCCGGGATATGACACGGAGCACATTTCCATCCACCGCCGGTACCGGAATGCCAAATGCGATAGATGCGATGGCTCCTGCCGTATAATGACCAATTCCTTTCAACTTTGTCAGTGCCTCATAATCTGCCGGAAGCTCTCCATGATAATTCTCCATGACCGTCTGTGATGCAATCTGCATATTTCTCACCCGGTTGTAGTATCCAAGTCCTTCCCAGAGTTTCAAAAGCTTCTCCTCCGGGCAGTCTGAAAGCGCTGCCACATCCGGCAGCTCCTTTAAAAACCGGTCAAAATATGGTTTTACCGCTTCCACTCTGGTCTGCTGTAGCATAATTTCAGACACCCACACCCGGTATGGGGTCGGCTCATTGCGCCAGGGCAACACTCTGGCATGGTCTTTAAACCAATTTAATAATGGTTCTATCAGGGTTGTCAGGTCAAATGGTTCTCTCATGGTTCCTCTTTCTAATTCTATTTCGTGGTTATTGCTAATATTCCGGCAGTCCGGGTATCTTATCAACAATACCATCTACTCACGTAAATCAAATGCATCACATAATAATTTTCCAATTATTAGAACTGTGCTACGAATTCAGCAATTTTCTCCAGACAGGCACGAATGACATCCTGCGAATATGCATAGGAGCATCGTACAAAGCCTTCTCCGCATGTACCGAAGGCATTTCCCGGGATAACGGCTACCTTCTGTTCCTGCAACAGGCGGTTACAGAATTCTTCACTGGTAAGTCCTGTTTTTCGAATGTCCGGAAATACATAGAATGCGCCTTCCGGTTCTGCTACGGATAATCCCATCTTACGGAATCCCTCTACCATCAGTGTTCTTCTGGCATCATACTCTTCCCGCATGACTGCAATCTCTTCATCTCTCACCGGACTGGTCAATGCTTCCAATGCCGCATACTGGCTGGTGGTTCCTGCTGACATAGTTGTAAACTGATGTATTTTATTCATATGGAAAATAACATCCTTTGGTCCTGCTGCAATTCCCATACGCCATCCGGTCATGGCAAATGCTTTGGAAAATCCGTTTAATACAACGCAGCGCTCATACATGCCCGGAAGGGATGCGATGGAAACATGTTTCTTTCCATAGGTTAATTCTGCATAGATTTCATCGGTAATCACGAACAAATCATGTTCCTTTACCACTTCTGCGATTGCCTCTAAATCTTCCTTTTCCATAATGGCTCCGGTCGGATTGTTCGGATAGGAAATCAGTAAGACTTTGGATTTCTCCGTTATCTTTTCCTCTAACTGTTCTCTGGTCAGTCGGAATTTATTCTCCGCTCTTAATTTTAATGATACCGGAACACCGCCACATAATTCAATACATGGAATATAGGAAACGTAGGAAGGTTCTGCCACTAAGACTTCCTCTCCCGGATTCACCAGTGTCCGAAGAGCTAAATCAATTCCTTCGCTGGCTCCCATAGTAATCAGTATTTCATCCTGTTTATCATAATGCAAATCAAATTTTGTCAGATAATCCGCTGCCGCTGCACGCAGCTCTACCGTTCCGCGGTTATCGGTGTATTTGGTATCCCCCTTTTTTATAGAAGCAATCGCTGCCTCTCTTACATGCTCCGGTGTCGGGAAATCCGGTTCGCCTACACCCAGTGAAAGTGCGCCTTCCATGGTATTTGCCACATCAAAGAAATCCTTGATTCCGGAATCCGGCATATCCTGTACGATTTTTGATAAGTATGATTTTGTATCTTTCATTTTCATTGACCTCTCTTTGTACAAGTCCTGTCATGTAATTACGCAATTATTTTTTAGAAGCAGTGGTTTTCGAATTTTAAGCAGCTTTTCTATAAGATTTTTTATTGAAAGCAGAATGTATACAATTCTTAAAAGTGCTTTTTTCTTATTGTTGTCTGTTTTGCCGCCTGCTTTGACCGGATGCCTTCTAGGGTCCGTCTGTTACGGATATCTAAGGCACCTTTAAGCAGCTCTAGGCATTTCTGCTTATAAAGCTGTTTTTCCGGCAACCGGCGCATAGTCACATCCGTGCTCCAATGCGCCTTCCTGGCACATCCATGTGCCAGGATTGCCAGTTGACAAAAGAAATGCCAAGAGCTGCTAGCAAGGCACCTAAATGATATCCGTATTCAGGCGAACCCTAGAAGGCATACTGTCAAACATTGGAAAAACAGGCATTATCCCAAGAGAAAAAAGCACTTTTGTAGAATTGTGGCATTCTGGTTTCTAAAAAGGCTATAGAAAAGCTGCTTAAAATTCCAAAAATCCGCTTTCTCACAAAAACCATTGCGTAATCACATGACAAGTCTTTTCCTATTGTAGCACAATCCCTGTAAAATACCAGTTTTTATTGACAAATCCTCCCAAAAGTTATACCATTATAAGTATTGAAACATTGTTAATAATTTATCAATCAGGAGGGTCCTATTTCATGAACAACTTAACTTTAACAGTTGAAAACGAAATTGCAGTTCTTACTATTACTAGACCTGCAGCATTAAACGCATTGAATTCCGAAACATTGGATGAACTGAACACTGTTCTTACCGAAATCGAAGGAAGAGACGATATCAAAGTCGTTATCTTAACCGGTGGTGCTGATAAGAAAGGTAACGAATTCAAATCTTTCGTTGCTGGTGCTGATATCGCTGAGATGGTTAACTTCTCTGCTGCTGAAGCAAGAGCATTCGGTATGAAAGCTTCTGTTCCATTCTTTAAATTAATGAATATGAGACAGGTAACTATCGCTGCTGTTAATGGATTCGCTTTAGGTGGCGGATGCGAAATTTCTATGGCATGTGATATCCGTATTGCTTCTGACAACGCAGTATTCGGACAGCCTGAGTGTGGTCTTGGAATCATCCCAGGATTCGGTGGTACACAGAGACTTGCCCGTCTTGTTGGCATGGGACGTGCAAAAGAAATGATCTTCACCTGCGATAACATCGATGCAAACGAAGCATACCGCATTGGACTTGTAAACAAAGTTGTTGCAAAAGAAGAATTAATGCCAACCGCAAAAGCCATGGCAGAGAAAATTATCTCTAAAGGAAGCTATGCAGTATCTATCGCAAAAGCTGCTATCAACAACGGATATGATATGGATATCAAGAATGCTGTTGAAATGGAAGCTAACCTGTTTGGCGTAACCTGCTCTACCCATGATAAAAAAGAAGGCATGAGTGCTTTCTTAGAGAGAAGAGCTGCTGACTTAACAGATTTCTAATTAAACTTATACTTAAACAATATCAAAGGGGATATTCCAGTAGCATCTGGGATATCCCCTTTCATAAAAGGAGAATACATCATGTTAGATAAAAAAATTGGTTTTATCGGAAGCGGTAATATGGGTCTTGCCATGATTGGCGGAATTATCTCTTCCGGTCTGGTTCCTGCCAGCCACCTGATTGCCAGTGCGAAAACCCAGGTCACACTGGATACACTTTCTGAGCAGTATGGTATCCGCACCACCTTAGACAATGAGACTGTTGCTGTAGAATCCGATATCATTTTTCTTGCTGTAAAACCATATCTTTATGAAACAGTCATCAAAGAAATCAAAGACTGTGTTACCGATGACAAAATCATAGTTGCCATTGCTGCCGGACAGACCATTTCACGGATTGAATCTTTATTCAGCAAAGATATTAAACTGGTTCGTACCATGCCAAATACACCGGCTATGGTTCAGGAAGCCATGTCTGCCATTACCCCAAATGAGCATATCACAGAAGAAGAAACCAAAATGGTTGTCTCTCTCTTTGAAAGCTTTGGTAAAGCAGAAATTGTACCGGAAAGTCTTATGGATGCCGTAGTCGGAGTCAGTGGTTCCTCACCGGCTTATGTCTATATGTTTATTGAAGCAATGGCTGACGCAGCTGTTAATGACGGTATGCCGCGTGCCCAGGCTTATAAATTTGCTGCCCAGTCCGTTCTTGGTGCAGCTAAAATGGTATTAGAGACCGGTAAACATCCGGGCGAATTAAAGGATGCAGTCTGCTCCCCGGCCGGAACTACCATTGCTGCTGTGGCTAAATTAGAGGAAGGCTCCTTCCGCAGCACCGTAATTGCTGCCCAGAATGCCTGCTCTGAAAAATCCCGTGCCATGAGCAAACTCTCCGATTGATATTAAAGACATATAAGAAACCCCGGAAGAACTAATTTACATACAATCGTTCTTCCGGGGTCTTTTCTATCTTTACTGTTTATTTTACCTGCTTTTATAAATCTTTAAGCACATCATCATAAAGGGCATCTAACATTTCCTTCAACTGCTTTTCAATGGTATCAAAATAAATTTCTGCTGTATCGTTGTCAAATTCCATCTCATTGCCGATTTCCATCACAATGTCAAGGATTCCGCTGTTCAACTCATCAATTGCATTTTCCACAATTTCTTCAAAAGTGCAGTAGGCATCGCCTGTCATATGCACAATAAAATCTTTCTTATCTATCTTTCCACGAAATTTGTATTCATCGGTAAAAAGGCTCCAGCCATCTCCGGCTGCCTCCCGCATCTCATTCCGAATGGATTTATAATCCAGTGGTACATAGTTCTGCTTAAAAAATTCTTCAAACGATGCTTTATCTTTATATTCTTCCATTCCAATTCCTCTGTCTGTCTAAATTTCCTGTAAATGTTCTAACGCCTGCTCCGGCAAAATGCATTTCCCATGCTCCATAATATATGCCCGGGTCGGTCCATGCGCATAAATATCATCTGCAAATTCCAAAGAAGCACTTAAAAGACGACAAAGCTGTTTATCACTAAGTTCTCCCTTCTCAAGCAAAAGATAATAAGCATCCTCTCTGGTCAGATAATAAAGACTGCTCTTCATCGGCAGTTCCAGACGGACGCCCTTGGCATAAAAAATTGCACGTTCCATGCTTGCAAAGCAAAGCTGATAAAAATTCCGGTCTTTTAGTGTAAAGCCACCGGTAGACTGTTTCTTATCTGTGCTTTCTTCTGCCTTGGAATCTGACTGCTCCGGCTGTATTTCTGCAATGCCTTCATCCGTATGATTCTGATTTGCCAGTTCTTTTGACGTCTGTTTCAGCTTTTCAATATCAGGAGCATTCTTAACCAGACTTTCTACTGCAGACTTCAGATTTTCCAACATATTGCTGATGCCAAGCTCCGGCTTCTCCGAAAAAGTAAGTGCCAGCGTATGCTCCGGCAGTACTGCAACCTGAATGGTAATATTTCCACCCTGTACTTTATATCCGACCTCTTCTTCTGCCATGGAAATAATCTTACGCAGAAACGATTCTGTTCTTCCGTCATTCTGCAGAAAATCATCTACTTCCAGCCCATTTTCCATTAATTCTTCTTCTGAAATAATACAGCGCACCGTATCCACATCGATTCTTTTAAATCTCATAAACAATCACCTGCCATTATTCTCGCTGCGTTTTCCCTTATTTGTAACCTTACTATACACTAAAAGCCCTTTCTTTTCAACCGGAAAGCTTTTATAATATAGGTATCCAAGGTATTAAGCCCGTAAACAGCCGGCAATTCCATAATACGGTAAAGGAGGAGCATTATGCACCGGATTATCTTTCATATTGATGTCAATTCTGCTTTTTTAAGCTGGAGTGCTGTCGACCGCCTAGAGCATGGTGAAACTTTAGATATCCGCACTATACCGGCAATTATTGGCGGTGACTCTGCTACAAGACACGGTGTGGTTCTTGCCAAGTCTGTGCCTGCCAAAGCCTATAAGATTGTCACCGGCGAACCGGTTGCCAATGCTTTACGCAAATGTCCTACCCTTATGCTGGTTCCGCCGGATCATGCCATGTACCAGAAAAAAAGCCATGCACTTATGGAACTGTTACATACCTACACCGATGATATCGAGCAGCTTTCCATAGATGAATGTTTTCTTGACTTTACGCCCATTGCCCACCGGTATGAATCTCCTCTTGCAGCAGCCAAAATCATTTCTGCAAATATTAAATCACGATTTGGTTTTACCGTTAATATTGGAATTGCTCCAAATAAGCTTCTGGCGAAGATGGCAAGTGATTTTACCAAGCCGGATCGGATTCACACTCTTTTTCCGGATGAAATTGCAAAAAAAATGTGGCCGCTTCCGGTGGATGATCTCTACATGGTAGGGCATTCCAGTGCTGCCCGGTTGAAAGCACTTGGCATCCGTACCATCGGAGAACTTGCAGCCACTGACCCGGATTACCTCCGTCAGGAATTCAAAAGCCACGGCACACTGATGTGGGAATATGCCAATGGAATCGGAGATGACCATGTGCATTCTACCAAGCGGGAAGCCAAGGGGATTGGCAATTCCACCACTTTAAAGGAGGACGCCCGCACCTTAGCAGATGCAAAAAAGGTTCTGCTCTCTCTTTCCGAATCTGTATCCATTCGCCTCCGGAAAGAAAAAATGTTAGCCCAGAGTATTACGGTAGAAATCCGCTATCATGATTTTACCAATACTTCCCACCAGTGCAGTCTCCTCTCAGCCACAAATACTACAGATGCCCTATATAAAACTGCCGTTTCCCTTTTCCAGCAGCTCTGGAATAGTGAACCTGTCCGACTCCTTGGCATCCGTACCAGCCGTCTGCTTCCTGAAGATGCACCGGTGCAGCTTTCTATTTTTGATTATGCAGCCGATTCATCGGCATCTGCCATGATTTCCACAGAAAGTACAGCTTCCGGCAGTCCGCTCCCAGATGGCAATAAAAAAAGCTGCACCCAGATGCCTTCTGCCAATAAGCAAAAGCAACTGGATGCAGCCATTGATTCTATTCGGAAACGTTTTGGGTCGAAGGCTCTTGTCCGGGGGAGTTTTCTTCCGTCTCCTGAGTCAGATCCGAAAAAGAATCATCCATCGGACTGACGTTTGAGATGGTATAGTAGAATAATGGATCCGGAAGTTCATCCTTATATCCATTATCGTTTAATATAAACTGGAAGGTTCTGTTACTGCTTCCCTCTGCATCACTATAGGTTAAGAGGGAGGCCGTCACAAGATAACTTCCATCCTCTTGTGCAATCCAGTCGTCAAGCTGTGCCTGCACCGTCGTATCCTCACCATAAGGTTACACTGCCATCGGCTTCCCGAAGATAACTGTATTTTATCAGTGCTGCCACCAGATAATTCCAATAACTTTCTGTGGAATCAGCCGGATACGCCAGCGAAATGCTGCCATCCTGATATTCCATCACAACATCCAATAACGGCAGGATACTCTACCGTCTCTTCTTTCTTACAACCAGAAAACAGTAAACTTCCTGCCAGAAGAAAGGTAAGTAAAAGTGCGCCTTTTCTTCCTTTTTTCGTGGTTCTCATCATGCATTTCTCCTTCCGTATACATAAGTTGCAAAATAAATGATGGCTGCTACAATCACAATCATCGGACCTGTTGCAACATTGGTAAAATAGGAAATCATCAATCCGAGCAATCCCGAAAACAGGGAAAAGATAACGGAAAATAAATGATATTCACGCATGTTGACCGAAATATTCCGGCTTGCTGCTGCCGGAAGAATCAGCAGTGCATTGATGATCAAAATTCCAATCCATTTAATGGAAAGCATTACAATTAACGCAATAAAAATTGCAAAAATATTTTCTATCAGCTTCACCCGGATTCCCCGGCTCTTTGCCAGCGCCCGGTGCAGGCTTACCGCATTTAACTTATTAAATGCCACGCCCCAGAAAATCAGTGTTGCCGCAAAAATCAGAATCAGATAAATAATTTCCTTTTTAGAGATGCTTAAAACATCACCTACCAAAAGACTGGAATATTTGCTGAAATTGCCACCTTTCGATAAGATGGCCAGTCCCACAGCAATACATGCTGAAGAAAAAACGGAAATAATCGTATCTCTGGATGCCGATGCTTTACTGCTGATATAGTTTAGTAATAATGCAAAAATTACTGCAAAAATAATCATGGATAAGGTCGTATCTGCAACTCCCATCACAACGCCAAGAGCAATTCCCGTCAATGCAGAATGACCTAATGCATCTGAGAAAAATGCCATTTTGTTATTTACAATCATGGTTCCAAGGATTCCAAACAATGGTGTGATAATCAGGATTGCGATAAATGCATTCCGCATAAATCCATAAGACCACCACGCGGTAAAAAATTCTATCATCCCCGCACCTCCATATCTGTAAATACCTGTTTAAAAGCAACACTGTCATAGACTTCCTTCGGTGTTCCCTGGGTCAGCACTTTGCCATCTATGAGAACCACATGGTCTGCATATTTTCTTACATAATCAAGGTCATGGGAAATCAGTAAAACTGCCAGGTCAAAATTTTCCTTCAGATATTCGATATTCCGGTAAAATAACTCCATCCCATTCTGGTCAATACCAGACACCGGCTCATCCAAAAGCAGCAGATTCGGTTCATCCATCACTGCCATGGAAAGAAGTACACGCTGTAATTCCCCACCGGAAAGATTACATACCTGCTTGTCAATCAAATGCTCGGCTTCAAACATTTTTAAGCTTTCTTTGATTTCCTGATATAGTTTTTTGCTCTTATATAAAAATACCGGCCGGTTGGACTGATAGCTTGCAATCATATCATAGACACTGACCGGAGTGGATTTCTCGATATTTAGATTCTGTGGTACATAACCAATCTTAAGCTTCTGGATATGACCATTTTCCCTGTCCTTAAATTCAATGCTTCCCGTGTGTGGAATGTCATTTAAAATAGCCCGGATCAGAGTTGATTTTCCTGCTCCGTTCCGACCAATCAGTACCGTCAGTGTTCCACAATGAATATGCAGATTCACATCTGACAATATCTGCTGTTCTCCAATAGTAACACCCAGATGGTTGATCCGGATACAATGCAGTCCACATGGTTTTACTATTTTTCTCATTCTGCAAAAGCCTCCTTCAGCAGTTCCATATTATGTCTCATTGCATCAAGATAGCTGTCCTTTTCATACTCCCCGCGGGTTAAGGTATCAAGATAACATACTTTCGCATCGGTCTCCCGTTCTACCGTATCTCCCATATCTTTGCCATAGAGTTCTTCTGCCAGCACCACTGATATATCATTCTTTTCAATGGCTCCCATCACATCAGCCACTTCACCGGCACTGACCTGGCGCTCCTCATCCAAATCCATGGTATAGGAAATCTCCATATCGTAGTCCTCTGCCACATAGGCATAGGCTTCATGGAAAATAACAATATGCTTTCCTGCTAATTCTTCCTTTAAGGACTGCTGCTCTCTCTCTAAATCCTCAAGCTTTGCCAGGTACTCCTTTGCATTGCTTTCATAGGCATCCTGATGCTTCGGATCTATCCTGCAAAGACCTTCTAAAATATTTTCCACCTGCTGTTTATATAACGCAATGCTCATCCATGCATGGGCATTCACATCCCCGTGATTGTGTCCATCTTCATGAGTATCCTCGGTATCTCCGTGGATATGCTCCTCTGCTGCATCTTCATGGGCATCTCCGTGAGCATGTTCCTCTCCTTCATCCTCTTCGGACAAAAGATTAAGTCCCTCGCAGGCATTTACAATGGAAAGATTCTTATAATCTGCTGCCACATCCGATAAAAAAGATTCGATTCCGCCGCCATTTACAACAAACACATCTGCACCGGAAAGGAGCTTCATGTCTGCCGGAGTCAGCTGGTAATCGTGAAGGCAGCCGGTCTGCGGCTCACTGAGATTCTGCAAATCCACACCCGGAGTGTCTCCGATGACATTCATTGCTGCAATATACATCGGATAAAAGGATGTTACTACCGTAAGTTCACTATCCTGCTGTTTTGTCTCTTCTTTTACATATAATTGTGTCAGTCCTGCACCAGTCAATAAAAGTACCAGCAGAAGAACCGTTACAAATACATATTTATTCTTCATAGCCAACAGCCTCATCCATAATCTGCCAGATTTCTTCCCTGCCCTGCTTGGTTACTGCAGAAAACGGAACAATTACCGTTCCCGGTTTTACTTTCAGACCTTCTTTTACTGCCTTGATACATTTTGGCACCTGGCTTCTCTTCAGCTTGTCCAGCTTGGTTGCCACAATAACCGGATCAAAGCCCTGATGGATAATCCAGTCATACATCAGTTTATCATTGGCAGACGGGTCATGCCTGATATCAATTAATAAGAATACCCTGCGCAGCTGCTTTGAGGTATGCAGATAATTTTCAATCATTTTACCCCATTTTGCTTTCTCACTCTCTGCTACTTTCGCATAACCATATCCCGGCAAATCCACCAGATACATGGCATCATTGATATTATAGAAATTAATGGTCTGTGTCTTTCCCGGCTGTGCAGAGGTTCTTGCAAGGGATTTCCGGTTCATCAGTGCATTAATTAATGATGACTTCCCAACATTGGATTTTCCTGCAAATGCCACCTCCGGCAATGTATTCTCCGGAAGCTTACTGGTAACACCACACACCGTTTCCAAGTTTACTTCTTTTATAACCATTTTCTGCTCCTTTACTACTCTTTTACAAAAGCAACCTTTAAGATATCTTCGATGGTATCTGCATAGACAATTTCTAAATCCTTTTTAATCTCTGCTGAGAGTTCCTCGATATCTTTTTCATTTTTTCCCGGCACACAGACTGTCCGGATACCGGCATTTTTCGCTGCTAATGTTTTCTCTTTTAATCCACCAATCGGAAGCACTCTGCCGCGGAGGGTAATCTCTCCTGTCATGGCAACATCAGCACGCACCTTTTTCCCGGTAATGGCAGAAAGCATTGCGGTTGCCATGGTAACACCGGCGGACGGTCCATCCTTTGGTACGGCTCCTTCCGGAATGTGGATATGTATATCATGTCTGGTAAAGAAATCGTCCGGTATCTGATACTGCTCACTGACAGAACGGATATAACTGATTCCAGCCTGTGCAGACTCTTTCATGACATCGCCAAGCTGTCCTGTCAGTTTAAATTCACCTTTTCCCGGCATTACATTTACTTCGATTTCTAATGTATCACCCCCGACACTGGTCCATGCCAATCCCCGGACAATACCAACCTCGTCCTTCTCATTCTTCTTATCAAAGGTATATTTCTCTTTGCCAAGATAATGTTCTAAGTTCTTTGTGCTTATAGTAACTTTCTTTTTCTTGCCCTCGTAAATCTCTCTTGCTGCTTTTCTGCAGATTTCACCGATTTTGCGTTCTAAGTTACGCACACCGGCTTCTCTTGTATAGCTGCGAATCAGCTGCTCAATTGCACCATTCTGGAATGTAAGCTCTGATTCCTTTAAGCCATTTTTCTCAATCTGCTTTGCTATAAGATGCTCTTTTGCAATGTGAGCCTTTTCATTTTCCGTATAACTGCTTACCTCAATCAGCTCCATACGGTCTAACAGAGGTCTTGGTATTGTCTGTACGGAATTGGCTGTCGCAATAAACAATACCTCAGACAAATCTACCGGAAGCTCCACATAGTGGTCCCTGAAATGGCTGTTCTGCTCATTATCCAATACTTCCAGCAGTGCAGAAGATGTATCTCCCTTATAATCACTGCTTACTTTATCAATCTCATCTAAAAGCATCAGCGGGTTCTTTACTCCGGCACTCTTTAAACCATTAATAATTCTGCCCGGCATTGCCCCCACATAGGTCTTTCTGTGTCCACGAATCTCTGCCTCATCACGGACACCGCCGAGACAGATTCTGACATACTTTTTATTCAATGCTTTTGCCACAGAACGGGCAATGCTTGTCTTGCCGGTTCCAGGAGGTCCCACCAGACAGATAATTGGACTTTCTCCTTTATGAGTCAGATTCCGGACTGCTAAGAATTCCAGCATACGCTCTTTTACTTTTTCCAGTCCGTAGTGGTCTTCGTCTAAAATTTTCTCTGCATTAGCTAAATCTTTATTATCCTTAGAAGCCTTATTCCATGGCAGTTCCAGTAATGTCTCAATATAGCCTCTGCTGACTGCACTTTCCGAAGAACTGGATGCAATATTCTTAAAACGCTCAATCTCTTTTTTTATTCTCTCTTTAACCGTCTTATCTGCCTTCAGTTTCTTTACTTCCTCTAAAAAGTGTTCCGCATCTGACTGTGTATTATCCTCACCTAGTTCTTCCCGAATCAGTTTCATCTGTTCCCGCAAAAGATATTCCTTCTGATTCTTATCCACGCGTTCTTTCACCTTCGCCTGAAATTCATTTTTCAGGGAAATAACTTCTACTTCATTCAGCAGAATTGCCATTAAAGTCTCATACTGGGAAGTGAGATCTACTGCCTCTAAGATTTTCTGTTTCTGGGTATAATAAAGCGGCAGATTGTATGCAACCTGCTGCATCAAAGTTCCAACGTCCTGCTGTTCTTCTACCTGACGTAAGAATTCTTTGCTCATATGTCCATTGGCTTTTTGATATTTCAGTACGGTTTCCCTGATACAGCGAAGCATTGCTTCCTTCGCTTCCGGCATCAGTTCTTCCTCTTCTGCCGTTTTTTCATCAAAAAGGATGACCTCTGCCATCAGATACTTCTCCTGTGACAGAAAAGAGGCTAACTCGCCTCTTTCCAATCCTTCTACCAAAACACGCACGATTTCATTTGGCATCTTTATTACCTGCTTTACTTCAGCAATAACACCAATCTGATATAAATCATCCCTGGCCGGCTCCTCTACGGAAGCATCCTGCTGTGTAATCAGGAATATTTTCTGGTCTCCAACCATCGCCTCTTCTATGGCATGAATGGAACGGTCCCTGCTAATATCAAAATGAGCCACCATTCCCGGCAGAATGGTCATTCCACGAAGTGCAACTGCCGGTAAATGAATTACTGTCCTGCTCATCTTTTTCTCCTCTTATTTATGCGTTATGATATTCTATCTTCGCTTTCTTGTCTTCTACCGTTTCTTTTGTAATGGTGCATTTTACAATACTCTCATCAGAAGGAATCTGATACATTAAATCCATCATGGTATCTTCCATAATTGCACGAAGTCCACGGGCACCGGTCTTACGGGCTAAGGATTTCTCTGCAATTGCTTCTACTGCATCATCTTCAAATTCCAGCTCTACGCCGTCAATTTCAAACAGCTTCTTATACTGCTTAATCAGGGAATTCTTCGGCTCCTTTAAGATACGGATTAACGCTTCCTTATCCAGCTGCTCTAAGGACACATTTACCGGAACACGTCCGATAAACTCCGGAATCAGACCGAATTTAATAAAATCTCCCGGCAGTACCTGCTTTAAGACTTCGCTCAGATTACGCTCGGTACGGTCTGCAATATCTGCGTTAAAGCCGATGGATTTCTGATCCATACGCTGCTCGATAATCTTCTCTAATCCATCAAATGCTCCACCACAGATAAATAAAATATTCGTAGTATCAATCTGGATTAATTCCTGCTGTGGATGCTTTCTTCCACCCTGTGGTGGAACGGAAGCCACAGTTCCCTCTAAGATTTTTAATAATGCCTGCTGTACACCTTCACCGGACACATCTCTGGTAATGGATACATTTTCGGATTTCTTCGTAATCTTATCAATCTCATCGATGTAAATGATTCCGCACTGGGCGCGCTCGATATTGTAATCTGCTGCCTGAATCAGTTTCAGAAGGATATTCTCTACGTCTTCACCGACATATCCTGCTTCTGTTAATGTGGTGGCATCTGCAATGGCAAACGGTACATTTAAGACTCTTGCCAGTGTCTGTGCCAGAAGGGTCTTACCGGAACCGGTCGGTCCTAACATCAGAATGTTACTCTTCTGCAATTCCACATCATTCATATCTACATCAGAAGTAATTCTTTTATAGTGATTATATACGGCTACAGAAAGAACTTTTTTGGCTTCGTCCTGACCGATTACATATTCATCTAAGAATTTCTTCATCTCTTCCGGTTTAATCAGGTTGATTTCTTCTAAATCTTCCTTTCCTTTTCCGGAAATCTCCTCATCTTCGAATTCCTCCTCTATGATTTCTGCACAAATGTCCACGCATTCATCACAGATATATGCACCGTTTGGTCCTGCAATCAGCTTGCGGACCTGATCCTGTGATTTTCCGCAAAAGGAACATCTGATTTTGTCCTCGCTATTTCTTCCTGCCATCTTTCCACCTCGATTATTTCCATCTATCTTTTCTAAATCCTTCGTAAAAAAGGTAAAGGCTGCCCGTAGTCGAATTCCGCATATGTGCTTCGGATAATCCGCCCAGAGACAGCCTCTTTCTTATTTCTCTTATCTTGCTGTAATTACACCGTCAATCAGGCCATACTCCTTTGCCTCTTCTGCGGACATATAATAGTCACGCTCTGTATCTGCGGCAATTACATCATATGGCTTTCCGGTATTTGCAGCTAAAATCTCGTTCAAACGTTTCTTGGTCTTTAAGATATTCTCTGCTGCAATCTGAATCTCAGTTGCCTGTCCTTTTGCTCCACCGGAAGGCTGATGTATCATAATCTCTGCATTTGGTAATGCAAATCTCTTTCCTTTTGTTCCACCGGACAACAGGAATGCACCCATGCTGGCTGCAAGTCCGATACAAATTGTAGATACATCACATTTGATATACTGCATGGTATCATAAATTGCCAATCCGCCTGTTACAATTCCACCCGGAGAATTGATGTATAACTGAATGTCTTTTCCCGGATCTTCGGACTCTAAGAATAAAAGCTGTGCCACTACCAGACTGGCTGTGGTCTCATTTACCTCTTCACCAAGGAAAATAATTCTATCCTTTAATAATCTGGAGTATATGTCGTAACTACGCTCTCCTCTGCTGGTCTGTTCAATGACATAAGGTACTAAACTCATATGATAACCTCCATTTCTACCATACATTCTGCTGCAACTTTATCTCTGGTTCAAGTGGTTTGCGTAAAACAGACCGACCTGATTCCAAGTCAGTCTGTCTCTTTACGTGCTTCTCTTATGCTTCTGCGTTAGCTGCTGCTTCTGCTTCTTTTTCTTTTTTAGTCTTAGCTTTTGCTCTTTCTTTTACATTGTCCATGATGAACTGAACTGCTTTTTCAATTGCAATATCACGTTTCATGGATTCTTTCTCATCATCGCCAACATACTCTTTGAGCTTATCAGCTTCCATTCCGTATGCTTTTGCCATCTTCTCAATTTCAGCATTTACATCATCTTCTGTAATCTCGAAGTTTTCTTCTTTTGCAATCTGTTCTAATACTAAGCTGCTCTGGATTCTTGTTAATGCTTCCGGACGAACCTGCTCTTTCATCTTGTCCATAGTCATTCCAGAGAACTGCATATACTGGTCAAAGCTTAATCCCTGCTGGGCAAGTCTCTGAGCGAATTCCTGAATCATATTCTGTACCTGGGATTCAATCATTGCATCCGGGATTTCCATCTCAGATTTTTCGATAATCTTCTTGATTGCTTCATCCTCTTTGGTACGTTTTGCATTGTTCTCTTTGGTCTCTTCTAAGTTCTTCTTCACGCTCTCTTTGTATTCTTCTAAAGTTTCGAATTCAGAAACATCAGATGCGAACTCATCGTTTAACTCTGGAAGTTCTTTTGTCTTAATCTCGTTAATCTTAACTTTGAATACTGCTGGTTTTCCAGCTAAGTCTTCTGCATGATATTCCTTCGGGAATGTAACGTTTACTTCTACCTCATCACCAGTGTTCTTTCCTACTAACTGATCTTCGAATGTATCGATGAAGGAATGGGAACCGATCTCTAATGGATGATTCTCTCCTTTTCCACCTTCAAATGCGACACCGTCTACGAATCCTTCGTAGTCGATAACTGCTGTATCACCTTCTGCAACAGGTCTGTCTGTTACAGTTACAGTTCTTGCATTGTTATTTCTTTCTCTCTCTAATGCTTCTGCAACTTCTTCATCAGATACGGATGTGTCAATCTTTGTTACAGTTACACCATTATATTTGCCAAGTTTAACTTCTGGTCTCTTTGCAACTTCTGCTGTGAAAATGAATGGTTTTCCTTTTTCTAACTGAACCACATCAACAGTTGGCTGGGAAACGATATCTACACCGCTCTCATCGATTGCTGCCGGATAAGCTTCCTGCATCATGATATTTGCAGCATCTTCATAAAAGATTTCCGGACCATACATTTTCTCTACCATAGCCATTGGAACTTTTCCTTTACGGAATCCAGGGATGCTGATTTTGTTTTTCTGCTTATTGTATGCAGCTTTCAAAGCCTCTGCCACTTTATCTTCTGCCACTTCAATTGTAAGCTTTACCATATTTTTCTCTAAATTTTCAACCTGTACACTCATTCTCGTTTCTTCCTCCTTATAACTATATATAAAATATACATGTACAAATATTTTCTTATCTTACGACTGCTCCCCTAAAAATAGGCATACTTAGAGCTACTAACAGTCATTTAGAGATTATAACACACCGTTTGTAAAATTACTAGCTTTTTTTTCGGTACAAGATTTCAACCAGATTTCAATTGGTGGCAGTCATGTAAAAAGCCCCCGGGAAATGCACTTTCGCGCTTTTCCCGAAGGCTTTTTGTCTTTCTTCTTATTTAGACATCTGCTCTTCCTGTCTCATGATCATTTTCTTAACCATTTCTCCACCGATAGAGCCAGCCTGTCTGGATGTCAGGTCACCGTTGTATCCCTCTTTTAAAGGTACTCCGATTTCAGATGCAACCTCCTGTTTAAAACGGTGCATTGCCTCTTTTGCCTGTGGCACTGCCATCTGGTTACTTGAATTAGAACTGTTTGTTCCGCTCATTTGTTTCTACCTCCATAGTTTCTTCTCTTTGTTATCTATTTTCAGATAAGCTTTTGTTCGTTGCTTATCCTGTTTTTAGTATGGCTTCCAGAGAATAAATTATGTTGGTAAGTTCTGGTTATTTTTATTTAAAATACATGATATTTGCTTCCATCGCATCAATATCTGCCTGTGAATCCAGCCACTTTACAATAGCCATGGCAAATTCAATGGCTGTTCCCATGCCCCGGCTGGTAACGATGTTGCCATCTACTGCAACTTTTTCTGCTCCGACCCTGGCTCCAAGAAGCTTTTCTTCAAAACCCGGATAGCTGACTGCATGTTTACCCTCTAATATTCCATTCTCACCCAATACGCTTGGAGCAGCACAGATTGCTGCAGTAAGTTTGCCGCCTGCTGCATAAGATGTAATCACTTTCTTTACAATTTCATGCTTTCCGAGATTTAAGGTTCCAGGCATTCCGCCCGGCAGTACAATTCCATCATAGCTGTCAAAATCAGCTTCCTCTGCCAGTACATCTGCTGCAAACGTAATTCCGTGGGCTCCTGCCACTTCTTTCTTTCCGGTAATGGAAATCATATCAATCGCAATTCCTGCTCTGCGTACCACATCCACTACGGTAAGTCCTTCAATCTCTTCACAGCCATCCGCCATAAAAATACCGATTTTCTTCATATTATCTTCCTCCTGTTTTCTATTCTCTTCTGATATTACATTTTCTGATATTAAATTTTCTAACACGAAATTTTTCTATGCTGTCTCTTATGTTAGCATGGTTACTGCGCTTTTTCAATTCCATGGTTGCAGTGGATTTTAAAATATTTTACAATAAATGTATTATTATTTTCCTGACTATATGGAGGCTATTATGGAAATTGAACGTAAATATTTAATTGATGAGATTCCTTTTGATTTAAAAGACTATTCCTGCAAAGTCATTGAGCAGGGGTATCTCAATACGGACCCTGTAGTGCGGGTGCGCCGCTCCAATGACAAATATATTCTTACTTACAAAGGCTCCGGTCTTATGGTGCGGGAAGAATATAATCTTCCTCTGAATGAAGAGGCTTACCGGCATCTGATTCAAAAAGCAGATGGTATTATCATTTCCAAGAAGCGCTATCTGATTCCATTGACTGACAGGCTGACCATTGAGCTTGATATTTTCGAAGGAGACCTTGCTCCGTTAAAATTAGCCGAAGTGGAATTTGAAACAAAAGAAGAAGCTGAATCCTTCCTTCCACCGAAGTGGTTTGGGAAAGATGTCACCTTCTCCTCTGATTATCACAACAGCACTTTGAGTCGTGTGGGACTGCCTACCTAAGGCGGGTAGTCTCATAACGGCACATGGTTGCCACGCACTGCTTTAACTGTATATAACGGCCGGTTAAATCTCCTTCCGGAATCACCACATCCAATACTACGGAAAAATCATTAATCAGACGGTCTGTAATATCATTTTCCATCTCATTTAAAATCTTATATTTCTCCTCATAGGTATCTGCATCTAAGAAACGCAGCAGGAACGGATTCGCCTGCTCTTCGGATTCTGAAGTTTCCTGCGGCTGTGTTGTCTCCTGACTAACCTTTACCGCTTCCTGTGGAGTTGCTTCTTCCTGCAGTTTTACTTTTTCAAATCTGTATTTCTGCTCTGCTGCCGGATATTTCTCATGATCAACTTCGCTTACAAACATGGCAAGCGGTCTTGCATATACTTTATAAGCTCCGTAAAGTGCCTGATAAATCACCAGTTCTTCTCTTGTTTCGCTGTGTGTTGCTATGGCTACAATCTGATATAATTTTCCTTTAAAATGTCTGTAAATCTCCCCGGTTGCCGGTCTTCTGTCTTCCATTGCTGTCATCCTCCACTTATCTATGCTCTTTACTGTAATTCAAAACGGTTTAACATTTCAATTCCTTCTGCCACAAAATCTCTTTCAAAATTCAGATTGCCGCTGAAGCCAGTTACCATCAGCTCCTGCACTTTCTTCATATTATCACTTTGTGGAATATCATAAGTAAATTCCATCGGTTCTATTACTTCCATGGCAGACATTTCCTCTGCAGCTGCAGACTGATATTTTTCCGCCAGCCGGTTCTTTAACTGTTGCTGTGCCTGCTGTCTGTTCATCTGCGGATCAGGTGCCTGCTGATACATGGGATGCGGCTGGACTGGTGCCTGTTGGTATGCCCGCTGCGGCTGGGCTGGTGCCTGCTGATATGCCCGTTGTGGCTGGTTCATGGTCTGCTGATATGTATGCTGCTGGTTTGGCACCTGCTGATATGTACGCTGCGGCTGGTTCATCTGTGGACGATATATCTGCTGTGGCGGCCGCCCCATAGCCGGATTATTTCCACGCCTGTTTTGATTATTGCTTTGCTTTACACTCTGGGACAACGCAACATATATGATAATAATGATAAATACAATAAAAAGTCCCATATAAAAACCTTCCTTTTTCTATCCTTTTCAAGTTTTTTCTTTTCAAGTTTACCCTATTATTTTATTATACTCAAACAAACCAGCTAAGACAACAACTGATTCTATAATTTTTTCTTGCTGTCAGACTGTCTTTTCTGGACAAAGCGGAGTAGAATTACTATAATAGATAAATAAGATTTATCGAAAATTATTTAAATCAGGAATAGGAATTTTATTATGTTTGGGAAATTTGAAAAACGTATGTCCGGTACACAGATGATAGCGCTTGGTTTTCTATTGCTCATCTTTATCGGAACCATACTTCTGATGCTTCCGGTTTCCAGCCGGAATGGTGAATGGACTCCATTTATAACTGCCCTTTTCACCTCAACCAGTGCTACCTGTGTAACCGGTCTGGTTCTGGTTGACACCTTTACCCACTGGAGCATTTTCGGACAGCTTGTTTTATTAGTTCTGATTCAGATTGGTGGTCTTGGTTTTATCACCATTGGTATTACTGTTTCTTTGATATTACGCAAGAAAATCGGGCTGAAACAGCGTGGTCTTATTAAAGAAAGTTTAAACACCCTTGAAATCGGCGGTGTCGTGCGGCTTGTCCGCCGTGTCATCGGAGGCACGTTTCTTTTTGAAATGTCGGGTGCATTCATTCTGACACTGCGTTTTCTGAAAGACATGGATGTTTTACATGCCATCTATTATGGTATCTTCCATTCTATTTCAGCTTTTTGTAATGCAGGATTCGATTTAATGGGGCGTTACAGTCCATTTTCATCCATTACCAGATTCTACAATGATCCTGTAGTAATTCTTACCATCAGTGCCCTGATCCTGATTGGTGGTATCGGTTTCTTTGTATGGAATGACCTTAGGGAACACGGGCTGCATTGCCGCCACTATGCTCTGCAGACCAAAATGGTTTTAAGTGCTACTGCAGTCTGCCTCTTTGGCGGCACGCTGCTCTTTTATCTTTTTGAGCATAACCGCTTATTTGCCGGTATGAGTTTCGGAGAACAGCTTTTGAATTCTTTCTTCTGTACTGTTACCCCACGAACTGCCGGTTTTAACGCTGTTGATAATGGTGCGTTAAGCGAAAGCAGCAAATTTCTTTCTATTGTATTTATGTTTATCGGTGGTGCCCCGGGTTCTACCGCCGGCGGTATAAAGGTTACAACCATATTTGTTCTATTGTTATCCGTACGTTCCACCTTAACCCGTACTACCGGAACAAATATTTTCGGACGCAGACTGGAAGAATCTGTTATCACCAAATCAGTCGTCGTCCTTATGTTCCAGTTGACGCTGGCACTCAGCGCCACACTGGCAATTACTGCTATTTCCGGTTATCCAGTCATTGATGTGGCTTTTGAAGCATTTTCAGCGCTTGACACTGTCGGAATGTCAACCGGTATTACAAGCAGCCTTAGTACCAGCTGTCATATCATTCTAATTCTGTTAATGTATTTAGGACGACTGGGAAGCCTTTCCTTTGCCTTATCATTTACGGATAAGAAAAGGATTGCGCATGTGATGCAGCCGGTAGAAAAAATCAATGTCGGTTAATATCAAATATCTTGATTATACTAGGAGGATTCTATGAAATCATTTTTAATTATTGGACTGGGCCGATTTGGCACTCACCTTTGCAAAGACTTATCAAAACTGGATAATGAGATTATGGTTGTGGACGAGAATGAAGCCGTAATGGAAGATGTTCTCTCTTTTGTCACCAGTGCAAAAATTGGCGACTGCACCAATGAAAAAGTACTTGCCACTTTAGGTGTTGGCAATTTTGACGTCTGCTTTGTCTGTATCGGAAGTAATTTCCAGAGCAGCTTAGAGATTACAAGCCTGCTTAAGGAAATGGGTGCCAGATATGTCGTCAGCAAAGCAAACCGTGATATTCATGCCAAATTTCTGCTGCGGAACGGTGCTGACGAAGTTATCTACCCTGACCGGGATATCGCAGAAAAAATTGCAGTCCGTTTCTCTGCCGACCAGGTCTTTGACTACTTTGAATTAGGCGGTGGCTTCTCCATTTATGAGATTCCGCCATTACCGGAATGGATTGGAAAGAGTATTAAGGATCTAAATTTCCGTGCCTGCTATCATGCCAATATCATCGGTATTAAAACAGATGGTGTTATGAGCCTGCTGCCGGATGCCAATTATATTTTTAAAGACACGGACCATCTGATGGTATTAGGTCACAGAAATGACATCGATAAAATTTTAAAGAAACTGTAAAACTACAGAAAACATGCTTTGTAAGTCCAGCGTTTTCCCGCTGCCCGCATAAGCATCGAAAGAAGAGGTATCCGATGCCCGAATCATCAGATACCTCTTCTTTCTCATATTCTGCTGCAATATTGTTCCTAAGGCTGCTCTGCCTCACTGATTTCTAAATATGCTTTTACAACCTGTACCAGCTTCTCATAGCTTAAGGATGTAGTGTCCAGACAGAAATCGTAATTTCTGGCATCATTCCACTCCCTGCCGGTATAGTATTTGTAATAGTCTGCACGATATTTATCAATCGTGTCTATCTTCTTTTCAATATCCTTCTTAGTCCCGCCATTCTGCTGCATGACACGTTCAATGCAGTCCTTACGCGGTGCGTAGAAAAACAGACTCTTTACATAATCACAATCTTTTAAAACATAATCCGCACAACGTCCGATAATAATGCAGGACTCTTCTTTGGCTACCTCACGGATAATTTTCGCCTGATAGTTAAAGAGATTGTCGTTGGATACAAACTCATCACTATCCGGTGGAAGCACTTCCCCATGATATGCTTTCTTTGCAATACGAAAGAGTGGCATCTTACGCAGTTTCTCATCTGCCTCTCCAAACAATGCCTCATTGATTCCGCTTTCATCGGAAGCCATTCTTATTAACTCACGGTCATAGCAATGAATTCCAAGTTCTTCTGCCAGCTTCTTACCCAGCGTTCTTCCGCCGCTTCCATAACTTCTTGCAATGGTTATTACCGTATGTTTCATATTTAACACCTACTCTCCTAAATATGCCTTTTTAATAGACTCATTATTCATAAGCTCTTTGGCATCACCGCTCAATACAATTTTACCTGTTTCCAGTACATATGCACGGTCTGCAATCGATAATGCTTTCTTTGCATTCTGTTCTACCAGAAGAACCGTTGTACCGGATGCAGATATTTCTTTGATAATGTTAAAAATCTCTTCTACAAAGATTGGAGACAATCCCATGGATGGCTCATCCATAAGGATGATCCTCGGCTTACTCATCAACGCCCGGCCCATGGCAAGCATCTGCTGTTCACCACCACTTAAGGTTCCAGCCAGCTGATTCTTACGTTCCTTTAATCTTGGAAAACTCTTGTATACACGCTCTAAAGACTCTGCAATTTCCTGCTTATCTTTTCTGGTATATGCACCCAGCTTTAAGTTCTCATATACAGAAAGCTCTGCAAATACACGTCTTCCTTCCGGAACATGTGCCATTCCCATGGATACAATCTTGTGTCCCGGAACCTTGGTGATATCTGTTCCTTCAAAAAGAATACTTCCCTTTTTGGCACTGAGCATTCCGGTGATTGTCTGCAGTGTAGTTGTCTTACCTGCACCATTGGCTCCGATTAATGCAATGACTTCTCCTTCATTGACATCAAAGGAAATCCCTTTAATTGCCTGAATCACGCCATAATATACTTCCAAATCTTTTATTTCAAGCATTGCCATTTTATCATCCCTCCTATTCACCCAGATACGCCTTGATAACCTGCGGATTATTCAATACGTCACTGGTATTTCCGCTTGCCAGTACCTGCCCGAAGTTCAATACAGTCAGTTTCTCACAGATACCGGATACCAGTTTCATATCATGTTCAATCAGAAGAATGGTCATATCAAATTCATCCCTTACAAAGCGGATGGTATCCATTAATTCTTTGGTTTCATTTGGGTTCATGCCGGCTGCCGGCTCATCTAAAAGCAGAAGCTTTGGTTCGGTTGCCAATGCTCTTGCGATTTCCAGTTTACGCTGTTTACCATATGGAAGATTGGATGCCAGATAATCTGCTTCATCCTCAAGACCAAATACCTTTAACAGCTCCATTGCCTTTTCATTCATCTCTGCTTCTACTTTAAAATACTTCGGAAGTCTTAGGATTCCGGTTAAAGTAGAATAGGTATGATGATTATGCAGTCCGACTTTTACATTATCCAGCACGGACTGGTCTTTAAAAAGGCGGATATTCTGAAAGGTTCTTGCAATTCCGGCTTTATTAATATCTATGGTTTTCTTTCCGGTAATATCTTTTCCATCCAGTACAATGCTTCCATCATCCGGTTTGTATACACCGGTAAGCATATTAAATACGGTTGTTTTACCTGCACCGTTCGGTCCAATCAGTCCGTATAACTGACCTTTTTCAATCTGCATTTCAAATCCATCTACCGCACGGAGTCCACCGAAGGAAATTCCAAGATTCTTTACTTCTAACATTGCCATCTTATTGTACCTCCTTCGTTTTCTTTGCAAATAAATTCTTCAAAGAATGTGTCTGTCTCCAGGTAATTGCTGCCGGTGCCCAGTTAAAGAGCATCATTGCAATCAGAACTACCGCATAAATCAGCATACGGTAATCACGCAGTCCACGCAATACTTCCGGAAGCATGGTCAGTACTACGGCTGCAATAATGGAGCCACGGAAGCTTCCCATTCCACCGAGTACGACAAATACCAGAATCATGATGGACATATTGTATCCAAAGTTTGCCGGCTGGGCAATCAGACTGGAAAGGTTATGTGCATAAAGCACTCCGCCTGCTCCTGCGATTGCTGCAGAAATGGTAAATGCCATCAGTTTAAACTTTGTAATATTAATGCCAACAGATTCTGCTGCAATACGGTTATCACGGATTGCCATGATGGCACGGCCGCTTCTGGAATTAACCAGATTAAATACTACAAACAATGCAACCAGAATCAAAATAACACCGATTAAGAAAGTAGACTGTCTTGGTGTTCCGGTGATTCCCTTTGCACCATCGATAATCATTTCTCCGGTTCCCGACATATTAAGAGACTTGCTGTCATTGATTGCAAAATGCAGACCGTTTTCATCTTTGCCTACATAAAGAACATTGATGACATTCTTGATAATCTCTCCAAATGCCAGGGTTACGATTGCAAGGTAATCGCCTCTTAAACGAAGTACCGGAATTCCGATTAAGAATCCAAAGAATGCTGCAACAGCAGTTCCGATTAATAAAGCGATGATAAAACGCAGGGTTGGATTCATAGATGAATTTTCCATGCATCGGGTAAAGAAAGCACTGGAAAAAGCGCCGACACACATAAAGCCTGCATGACCAAGACTTAATTCACCCAGATAGCCTACACAGAGGTTCAATCCGATTGCAACGATAGAATAAGTACAAAGTGGTACCAAAAGTCCCTGCATCAGACTGGACATGCTTCCGGTTGCTACCAGAATCTGTACTACGGCAAAAATGACGATTACCATAGCATATGTAATCAAATTACTCTTTGTTGTCTTCTTCATTGTTTTTAAATTCATTTTACTCATTTCTGCCACCTACACTTTCTCATGGATTGGCTTACCAAGAATACCGGTAGGCTTAACCAATAACACGATAATCAATACGGCAAAAACGATAGCATCGGAAAGCTGTGAAGAAATATAAGCTTTTCCTAAGATTTCGATAATACCAAGAAGAATTCCTCCGATAAATGCTCCCGGAATGGAACCGATTCCACCAAATACAGCTGCAGTAAATGCTTTGATACCAGGCATAGATCCGGTATATGGAGTCAGTGTCGGATATGCTGAACACAATAACACACCTGCAATTGCTGCCAGTCCGGAACCAATTGCGAAAGTAAGTGAAATTGTCCCGTTTACATTTACCCCCATAAGCTGTGCTGCATCCTTATCCTCGGATACTGCCAGCATTGCCTGTCCTGCTTTTGTCTTTTTAATAAAAATCATCAGGCCAATCATGATAACAATACATGCCAGGACTGCCACTACCGTAACACCGGTTATGGTAATTCCGCCAATCTTGATATTCTGCAGTGGAACCACAGAACTAAAGGATTTGGTATCTGCGCCAAATATCAGTAATGCAATATTCTGCAGCAAATAGCTGACACCAATTGCGGTAATCAATACTGCCAGTGGAGATGCCTTACGCAAAGGCTTATATGCCACTTTTTCAATTATCACGCCAAGCACAGTGCAGACTACAACTGCAAGGATTACGCTCAAAAGCGGGTTCATGTTCATGCCGCTCATTGTCATAAATACGACATAGCAGCCAATCATGATAACATCACCATGGGCAAAATTCAGCATCTTAGCAATTCCATACACCATGGTGTAACCCAGTGCAATGATTGCATAGATGCTGCCAAGGCTGATACCGTTGATTAAATACGTTATGAATCTCATAACAACACCTCTTGCTTTCTCTTAGAATATATACCTCTATAATACATAAAAGGGGCTGCCATTGGCAACCCCTCTTTGGCTTATCTGATAAAATACATTACATTCCTACGTATTCACCATTCTGAATTACAACCGCTTTAGGATCTTTGTTTACTTCACCAGTTGCTGACCATGTCATTCCGCTACCTGTTGCACCATCAATGTTGACTTTTGTAATTGCGTCTTTCAATAAATCACAAATATCAGAAGCACTCATATCCGGTGTTGCATTTGCTTCTTCCAATGCTGCTTTGATTGCATAAATTGCATCATAAGCATCAGCTGCAAACTGGTTTGGTGTATCTTTATATTTCTCTTCATATTTAGAAACGAAGTTTGCAGTTTTTTCATCTTTCGAATCTGCTGCAAACGGTGTTAATAACATAAGTCCTTCTGCTAAAGAAGTATCGAAGTTCTTAACACCTAAGATTCCGTCCATACCGTCACATCCGAAGAATGTCGGTGCATATCCCATAGAATCTGCCTGGGTTAAGATAATAGATGCTTCTGTATAGTAGATTGGAAGGAATACCAGATCTGCTTCTGCATCTTTTGCTTTCTGTAACTGTGTAGAAAAATCTGTCTTGGAATCTGCAGTAAATGCTTCTTCTGCAACTACCTCAAAGTTCTGGTTTGCTGCTTCTTCTACGAATTTTGCTTCGATACCTGATGAATAGATATCTGAACTGTTGTAAATAATTGCCACTTTCTTGGCAAGGTTATTCTCACCGATATACTGTGCGGATTTTGTTCCCTGTGCAGGGTCTGTAAAGCATACCTGGAATACATTGTCGTTCTTGATTACATCTGTAGATGATGCAGATGGTGTAATCTGGAACATATTATCTGCTGCAGTTAAATCTGCCACAGATACACAAGGACCTGTTGTAACAGTTCCCATTAATACCTGCATACCCCAGTCTTTTAAGGTGTTGTATGCGTTTGCTGCCTTTTCAGGGTCTCCCTGATCATCCTGGAAATTATATTCAATCTGATGACCGTTAATTCCACCGGCTTCATTAATCTCATCGACAGCAATCTGTGCACCGTTCTGAACGGCTGTTCCGTAAATTGCTGCATCACCGGTAACCGGTCCAATTCCTCCGATATAGAATGCATCTTCATTTTTTGCTTCTTTTGAGCCACAACCTGCAAGGCATCCAACTGCCATCGCTGCGACCAGTATTACACTGACTATTTTTTTCTTCATAATAGTTCCTCCTTTAACTCCTAGGTTTCATGTGCCTTATCTTACTACATGAAAATTTGAAAAGCAATACTCATTTTCCCTGCTACTCCTTGATTTTTCTAGGTTTTTCATGTCCTTTGCCGCGTTAAAGTGCTAAAGACACATTGATTTTACTAGGTTGATTTATTTTAATATATAACCATAGGTTATATATCGCATTCCAAACCGGTATAGTTTAAAACTGCTCATAAATAAACGCCGGTGCTGCAGAATCCTTTGCCAGCATAAAATGCATCCATAGAATCATCAGCAGCAGGTAAAAGAAAATCACTTTACCAAGAAATACTGCCTTCTCATTCTGTCTTATCTTTCCGATAAAATTCATAAATCGCTTCATTTAAATCTACCAGTCCTTTCAATGCTGGATGGGAATTATCCTCAAAGTAATACTCCGTATATTCATTTCCACTTAAATCGGCACACTGCACACCATAATCTTCTGCTATGCATCTTATCTTTTCATAAAATGTGCTCCGCTCTTCTGCCATCAGCTCCGTATAATCATACCAGTATCCGTTAAAGGGAAGGATTACTACCAAAGGCTCGATTCCCTCCTCCCTGCAAATTGACAGAAAACATTCCAAATCCGAAAATTCCATGGAATCCAAGGTGTACTTCGGATTCTTATGTTTTCCATTGGCAATCAGCGTCTGGTACGTTCCTTTATATACGCTGTCAAACATGCCATAGTCGTTGCCATCCGAAAGCTTATGTCCTTCTGTTTCAGCTTCCTTTCGAAGCTGCTCCCAGGTAGCCTGTGACAGCTTTGCACCACTTTCCCTGCTCCTATGATTGCTGATTCCATCCATCAGTGCCTCTGCCATCACTTTATAATTATTCTTTTCTTCCAACAGTACCTTATGAAAATCTGCTTTTTTCTGCTCCAGCCAGCCTAGTTGTTCTGCTGTATTATCATCCTTCGGCTGATACCATTCCCTGGCTTTTTTTACTCTTTCTGACATGGTTTCATTATCTGCCATGATATTTTGCAGTCTGCCATTGATATAATCTTTGGTTTCCTGACTGATATCCGGATTTTCCAGCAATGCAATATATTCTTCTTCTGAAAAAGCAGCTTCAAACGCCGTGGATTTTACTCCATTTTCTTTAAACCACTGGGGCGAAACGATTAATACTGCCTTCTTATTGGCTGCCTGACTGCCCACCGCGCCCAGCGTAATGGCATGGGTCAGGCTCTGATACCCTGCTTTTCCTACATAAATGGGATCCATATCCGCGCCATCAAAAATCGTATCTCCATGGAATCCACTGCCCTGTCCATGCCGCAGCTCCGAAGAGCCGAATATCAGCACTGCATTTTCATCGGCTGCCATCTTCTTTAATGTACTGCCGCTTTGGGATTTTGCATCACTGACCCAGGTGCCTGCTTTTCCCTCTGCCGAAAAACCTCTGCCGCTGTATAAATGCAGTCCCACTATCGTAAGTGCGCATAACAGCAGCGAAACTGCAAATGCTTTTATCGTTTTCATGCTTACTTCTCCTGTGCTTTCGCTTCTACCAGTGCGATAATTTTCTCCGGTGTATCCATATCCTCTCTTGTTACTTCCGATGGTGAAATTACAACACCAAGGTTATCCTCAAGTTCCACCAGAAGTTCTACAAAGCTTAAGGAATCCAGTAAATCCTCTGCAAAAAGATTCATCGTAAGGTCTTCCCGGATGCTGTCATCCTCACATACTTTTTCAATAATATCCAAAATCTTTTCTTTCATCTTATAATCTCCTTTTTCTCTTTCTATTTTTCTTTGCAAACGATTCTGCATCTAAAATTTTTCTTCTATATATAAGTTGGGATAACCTAAATTGTAATAAAATGTCCTGAGAAAATCAGGAAACCAAACATCACCAGATTTAATGTGATTCCCCATGATGCCAGTGCATACCAGGTTTTCTTCTTATATTTCTTATAGAGCTTCGACTTCTTCTGATAGATTTCCGTAACTGCCAGCAATATGCCATGATAGAGTCCGTACAAAATATAATGCACCGTCAGACCATGCCACACACCCATCACCAGCATATTGATAAGAAAGCCTGCTGCCGCACCGTTTAATCTGCTTTTAAACCATTTTTTGTGCATGGATAACATCATAAATCTGGAAAAGACAAAATCCCGAAACCACTCGGACAGGGAAATATGCCACCTTGCCCAGAATTCTTTCATATCCCGGCTGATAAACGGTTTCTTAAAGTTATCCGGTACGCAGATGCCAAGCATATAGCCGGTTCCCACTGCCATCAGACTGTATCCCGCAAAATCAAAAAACATATAAAAACCATAGCTGTATGCATAACAAACCATATTCCCTGCTGTCCGGTTCATGAACTGATTCATAATCTGATAGAAGAAATCCGCAAATACGAATTTATATGCTGCTCCTAAAACAAGCTTCTGTAAACCAATTCCAAACCGCTCAAGATATTCTCTTCTTCCCGGCACATTATGATAATCCTCCAAGAATCTTCTGCTCCGGTCAATGGGTCCGCAGCTAAAGGTTGGAAAGAAGATTAAAAATGCTGAAAAATCAAGGATTTTCACCTCTTCTATGGTGCCATCATAAAGTTCAATGATAATCTGCACCACCCGGAACGTAAGGTAAGAAATTCCGGTAAACTGAAAAAGATTCATCTCCTTTAACCATGGAAGGTCACATAGTTTACATAATGCAAGTGGCAGGATGGAAAGCAGCACAAAACTGCGATAAAATGCTGCCTTTCTTCCATATTTCTTTCTTATGTATTCATATCCTCTGACCAGCATCCATTCAATCAGAAAGTATCCTGCGAAATACGCAAGCGCCGTCAGATTTCCGCCTAACACGCAGACAACCATTACACCGGATACGATAAGGTTATACCAGTGCAGGCTCCTTTCCATACAGCCAAGAATCAATGCGAAAAGCAATAACAGAATCAATGTGCCAAAGAATGGTGCTCCGCTGTAAAAACTCATTCTGCCAGACCTCCAAGATATTTTCGGTCTGCCTTGCCATGGTTATTCATTGGCATGGTTTCGATGTATTTTATTTTCTTTGGGATCATATAAACCGGAAGGAATTCCTTCAGACCGTTTTTTACCTGTCTTGAAATCTCAGATGCTTTCTTTCCTGCCATCTGTGCTCCTGTCACAAATGCCGTCAGGCTCTTTACCTTTCCTTCTTCCAGATTCGGCACTACGACTGCATGGTCAATCTGAGGAAGTCTTACCATGTTATTCTCAATATCTTCAATTTCAATGCGGTATCCATGCAGCTTCACCTGCAAATCGATTCTTCCATTATAATAAAGCTGCCCGCCTTTTAAATATCCGGCATCTCCGGTCTTATAACCCCGGTAAGCTTTTCCATCACGGATACAATGGAAAAATGCCTTCTTTGTCAAATCTGCTCTCATATAATAACCACAGCTTACCGTATCTCCGATAATAACAATCTCGCCCTGTTCTCCTTCCGGCAACACTTTTCCGGCTTTATCCCAGATTTCGATATAAGTTCCTGGCTTTTCATGGCCTACCGGAAGGGATTTGCCCCGGGCAATGGTCTCCTGCAATAACTTCTCTGTTATAGTCACATCCGTGACTGCCACCGTAGATTCTGTCGGACCATAAGTATTGATGATAACTGCCTCTGGGAAACGTTCCTTTAACTTCTCTACCGTAGCTGTAGTAAGCACTTCCCCGCAGAATAAGAAAAGTTTTAAGGCTTTGATCTTTTCCCCACAGAAATTTCGGTCTGCCAGACACATATCTGCAAAAGACGGTGTGGATACCCAGATTTCGATTTCCGACTGTTCTAAGAAGCCCAACATTTCACTGTAGTCACTCTGCATCTTCTTATCCATGGTATAAAGCGTTCCGCCACAGACCAAGGAAGTGTATAAATCCATTACCGATAAATCAAAGGAAAATGGTGCCTGATTCATAAAATGCGCACCGCTCTTTTCTTTCATGGTACTGCCTAACTGAACCGACCAGTCAAGATAGTGGCTGAGGCAGTCTCTTGTAATCTCTACACCCTTTGGCTTTCCGGTGCTTCCGGAAGTAAATATGATATACCATACTTCATCTTTGGTCAGAGGCTGTAGCACATCGGTCTCGTTTGTCTCCTGTTTTACGATTTCTTCTATCTCATCTTTTCCGATTTCTGTTCCAATTTCTGTCTGATAATCACCTTCTACCACAAAGGTCAGTTCCGGTTCTACGCTTAATACGGTCTCATCCACCCGGCTTACTGGAATGCAGATATCCTGCGGCACATAGCTTCTACCTGCCTTGGCACAGGCAAGGAAGCATACCACCATATACGGATTCTTATGTCCATATACAATAACCGGCCGCTTACGATCCTGACTATTCTTTGCAATCCATACTGCAAGCCGGTTGGAATATTCTTCTAACTCCTCATAAGTCAACTTTTGTTCTCTGCTTTGCACTGCACACCGCTTCGGATGTGTCAGGGCAGTTTCTCTGATGTTCTTTAAAATATCCATATCATCCCTCTTTTCTTTTTTCTAGGGACAACTATAGCACAATAAAATCACAAGAATATCACAGTTACGAATTCTTAAAGAACATTAATCTTTGCTTAGGCAGTTCTTAAAGAAATCTAAAACTTTCTACTTGGTTAATCTGTCTCAACAAAGTCCTGCTGCTTTATGAAATACTTTCTTCTCTCACTGCGTTATGCTATACTGTGTTTAAAATTTATTCCTGATAAAAGGGAAATGGACAGAAAGAGAGGATTCGATGATGTTAGAATTCAGATATGACACTCAGCTTTTAATTGAAGGGGAAAATCTTGACGAGGATGCAATTAATGATTACTTTACTGAAAATTTCAAAGGAGACTGCCTTCTGGCAGTTGGTGATGAAGAACTGATTAAGATTCATTATCACACCAACGAGCCTTGGAAGGTCTTAGAATACTGCGCAGGTCTTGGTGAAATCTATGACATTGTAGTGGAGGATATGGACCGTCAGGCACGGGGGCTTCAGGGTTAATCTACACTTGACATGAACTGTATTTCTATATTATTATAGTTCTTGTCTTGCGGGCATGGCGGAATTGGCAGACGCGCTAGATTTAGGTTCTAGTGGGAGACCGTGCAGGTTCAAGTCCTGTTGCCCGCAGTCCAACCACAAAAACGGTTCAGGATAATTCCTGAACCGTTTTTATTCTACTTCCCAGTCTCACAGATTGAAGATAGATTTAAACTGTCATAAATCACATGGCTTTCTTCTTCTGAAAAATCTCCACGCAATGTCAGAACGAAATCACTATATTCCGTAATCATGCGGGCATAAGTAATCGTATAGCCGCTGTCTGCTGTTTGACTGGTAATGGTCAGTGTCACACCATCTGCTGTGGTATAAGTACCGGTGCTGTCATAAGCTTCTTTAAAAATATAATCATCCGCATTTGTTATATCCGATACTTCATACTGGATAGACACCGCCTGACTGTCTCCCTTCCGGTAACTGGCAAAGAATGCTCCCCGGGAAAAAGTGTCTGCATCCCTGGAATCATAGCAAAGCTGACAGGCTTTTTCACTCCAGAGTGTTGGATAATTTGCTTCTATATAAGAAACGTCAATGCCAATATTCTGGTCTTTAAAAGCATCACTTAATTTCGGATAGACATAACCCACCTCTATTTTGCCATCAATCTTTTCTTCTGCCTTCAAGCTCCATAGATCATCCTTGGTTCCTTCGGTAACGGTTCCAACGAAATCAGAAGTTTGAATAAGTTCCTCTGTCCGGTCGGTCACCTTGCTGTCTGCAAAATCAAGATTTTCTCCTGAAAATTCTTCATAATGAATCGTTGTCTCTGTGGCATTTTCCATAAATTCCGTTTCATTATCAATAATAGCAATCTGTTTTTGTGCAAGGATCCGCTCTGCCGCATATACACCACAGCCGGTGACTAAAACAAGAAGTGCCACAGCTGCTGCTGTCTGTGCCATTTTCCATGGTTTCTTCGTTTCCTTCTTCCGCATAGGTACAACCTCCTTTTGGGTTGACTGGTTTAAAATCCTCTCGTTGAGTTCTTCCGAGGGAATATCAGTTGCTATAAGGGAGTTGTGTAATAAATCATCTAAGGTTGGTTTCATATGATAAAATCCTCCAATTCCTGCTTCAGATATCTACGTGCACGCATCAGTTTACTTTTCACATTACTGATAGAGAGGGACAGCTTTTCTGCAATCTCAGCCACTTTGAAATCTTCCATATAATATAGAAGAATCACGATGCGAAGCTGCTCCGGCAATTTGTATACAGCCTTCCACACGGCTTCCTGCTCTTCTTTGCTTACCATATGCTGCTCTAAGTTTTCATCTGCCGAAAATGCTTCCAGTCCCTGCTCCTTCGATAAGGGAATCTCCGCTGCAATCCTCTTTCGCCAGGCAAATTTCCGCTTCCGGTTCTGCCAGAGCTTTATGGTAATTCCAAGCAGATAACTTTTGACATTTCCCTCTTCCTTCCAGTCCTCCTTCTCACACATTGCAAGAAAGGTATCCTGATAGAGTTCTTCTGCCAGTTCCCGGTTCTGTGTCAGCCGGATACAAAAGGAATAGATGTCCGTTCCGTATGCCTCAATGTAATGTTCCAGTAATTGTTTGTTCATGTTTCCAATCTCCCAGACCGCGCCGTCATTTGTTTTGGGATGTTTCCCTTACACCTATATATTGTAATAACAGAAGAAACGGTTGCAGTGAAAGTTATTTTTTATTCTCCCACATGACGAATCCGCTCTACCAGAGTGCCATCTCCTTCCATAAATCTGCCTGCTGCCAACGGTACGAAAATGCACAGTGCAAACAGTGTCACTATCATGACAACCACCGGAATGACAGGAATGGAAAATGCTACCTTATGATAATTCATCCGCTGAAACAACAGCACATCAATGCCAAGTCCCACCGTTGCCGTCAGGAAAAGCGAAATTCCCGCATAATACATCCCTTCTGTCAAAAGCAGCCTGCGCTGTTGTTTTCCGGTCATGCCAATGCTTTCTAATATTGCAATTTCCCGCCTTCTGCCGGATATACTGCCAAGCTCTGTATTGATATAATTCATCACACCGATAAACCCTAAAACTATAGCGATTCCCATTCCCAGCTGCCACATCTTCTGTTCTGCCGGCTTCTGCTCTTTGATACCCTTTAACTTGCTGCTCCAGGTAATATTTTTTGCATCCTTAGATTCCTGTATCAGCTCTTTGACTTTCTTTTCTGTTTCCTTATCGTATTCCTCGTCATAAATCACCGATACCTTGTATGTACACAGGCTCTCTGCCTTATCCTCTAAAAAAGAGTCACTGACTAAAATCATAATCGTCGGTCCCATGGCAGTCGGACCGAGATACGGACTGTCATCCTCCTGTATTCCCGCAACAGATAAACTTACCTCGCTGGGTCCACGATATGGGCTGTCATCCTTCTGCAGCCCTGCAACAGATGTGCTGTATTTCTTTGTTTCCTGCCCCGGAAAATAAAAGCTTATTTTCTTATTTTTGACATCCGCATTGGTATATCCCATATATTGCTGGCATAAAAGGCAGCTTTCCCCTGCCAAAAATGATTTCTCATCGATTGCCGTTTCATTCTGCTGATTGATATAATGAAATGTTTTTTCATCGATTCCAACCACCAGCGCCATGAAATGTTCCGGATTCTGCTGATATTCTTCTCTTACATCGTCATATTTTATATACATCCACTGGTCATAGAAATCACGCATCCACTGATCCGAAAAATCCGGCTCCCAGGGTACAACGATTGTACTGTAATTTAATTTATGAATTTCCTTCACTCCATCTATTTTTAAAAGTTTCTCACAAAATGCATCATCAAAAGGCTGTTTCCAGTCTGATACATCTGCCACCATACTCTTATTGGTCAGTTCCATATCTGCATTCATATACTGCAGTTCCGCTGTCCGTTTGCTCTGGCTTCCCGCCAGCGTTACCACACATAAAAATACAGTCAGGCTGGTAGATAGTGAAAGAATGACAAGGATTGTTTTCTTCTTCATCCGGCAAAGCTGCTGCCATGCCAGCCGGTAAATAATATTTTTCCCGGTTCGCTTTTTCTTTCCGGTATAAACTGTCTTTGAAGTCTGATAACCCAGTGCCTCCATGACAGAAATACGCTCTGCTACTCTTACCGGCTTACGGCTGGCAAGATAGACCGTCACTGCCATAATAGCAATCGTCAGCACCAGAAACTCCGGTTTTATCGTTACCGCCATCTTTTCTGTGCGAATTCCCAGTACCCGGATTGTTCCCGGAATCACAAGATAGGACGTCAGAAATCCCAAGCCTGTTCCCAGTAGAATGCCTATTCCACTTAGGATAATCTGCTTCTGCCACAACAGCCGGTGCATCTGGCTTTCTGTCATTCCCACAGCCCGCAGCAGCCCATAATAGCGGATATTGTCTTCTATCGATAAATACATGATATTGTAAATCAGTAAATAGGCACTGAGACAGGTCAACATAATGATTCCCAACATCCCAAGAAAAATTTCCTTTACCTTATCACAGTCCCATGTTGTCTGGATGCTCTGCTTCCGTTCCAGATTTAATTCTTCTTTCAGCCGGTTCTCTATCCGGTCTGATGCAAACCAGAAACGATATTGATAATAGAGAATGCCACAGCCATAGTCTGCCTGACTGTAGCCTGCCTGTTCAAATACATCTTCTGTCACGAAACAGTTGGCAGTTTCTTCATAGTCATCTATAATACCCGTAATTTTCATAGGCTTTTCTACCTGGGTTCCATCTTTCTTCTGATAGCTTAAAAGCAGCGTATCTCCAATTGTAAGATTTTCCGACTTCCGCTTTTCCAATAGCGTCTTTGTAACCATTACCTCATCGGATGTCTCAGGATACCTTCCCTCCTGATGTAGAATGCCTGGCTGGTGCATTTTCTCCCGGTAATTTTTATCCTCATATATGATAGAAATATTCTTTTCACCGATGCTTCCCAGCATAAATTCTGTAATTCCAACTACCTCAATACCAGGATCTGCTTTTACCGTCTCTTCCTGCTCTTTTGTGACTCCGCCCATCAGAATTCCATCATAGAGTTCCCCCACAGAATGCAGCCGCCAGACATACTGCATATGCATGTAGGAAGCCCCTGTCTGCATAACCGTAAACAGCATCAGCACCGCCAATACAATTGCCACAAGATACAGGCTGTTTTTCTTTCTGTTGCTCCTTATGGAACGGACTGCCATCTTACGGATGACAGCCTGATTATTATTTTTAAGCATAGAGCTTTCGTTCCTTCCTGATTTTCCCATCTTCCATGTATACAATCCGGTCTGACAACTGCGCCACGTCCATGTCATGGGTAATCAGAATTGTAGTCTGCTGATATTTTCGTGCCACTGTTTTTAACAATCCCATAACATCATGGCTGGTCTGTGTGTCAAGATTTCCTGTGGGTTCATCCGCTAAGAGAATAGCCGGCTTATAAGATAATGCCCGGGCAATTGCTGTTCTCTGCTGCTGACCGCCGGATAACGTACCCGGCAGTGCATCCCGCTTATCTTCTATTTTCAGTTGCCTTAACAATTCTTCTATATATGCCTTGTCCACATAACCTCCATCCAGCTCGATGGGCAGCACAATATTCTCATACACACTCAAATCAGGAATCAGGTTATAGCTTTGAAATACTACACCAACCTTCCTTCTTCGAAAGACTGCCTGCTCTTCCCTCGTCATTGACGCAAGGCTTTTCCCATCAATATAGACTTCTCCGGATGTTGGCACATCCAATGCTCCTAACATATGCAGCAGCGTACTTTTCCCGCTTCCGGACTTTCCGGTGATTGCCACAAATTCTCCCTCTTTTACAATAAGGTTCACTCCATCTAAGGCTTTTACCGTATGGGTTCCCAACGGATAATATTTCTTTAACTCCTCTGTCCGTACTACTTCTTTTATTTCATTGGCAGATAAATGCAAAATTCTGCCCCCTTTCCACTTTCTGAATGCACTTCCATATAGCCGTCCTGCATCGTCACAATCTTTCGTGCCAGATACAGACCAATCCCGATTCCATCCTCATCATGGACTTCCGGTTCCCGGTAAAACCTTTGAAAAATCTGTGCCTGATGTTCCGCAGGGATTCCCCTTCCGGTATCCCGGATGCTGATTTTTCCAAAAACCTCCTGTTCCATTACTGAAATATAGATGCTTCCCCCTTTTGGAGTATATTTCACTGCATTCTCTAAAAGATTAAAAATTGCTTCCTGTGTCCACTTGGCATCGCAAAACAGTTTCAATGTCTCCGGGCAGTCCACATGGACAGAAATCTCTTTTGCTTCCGCTCCCGGTACCACTGCCGCAACCGCTAGTCCTAACACTTCAAAAATCTTTGTGTCCTTTTCACATATTTCTATGATTCCGGTTTCCAGGCGTGAAAGCTTCACCAGACTCTGCATCAGGAAATCCAGCCGTTCTGTCTGTTTTATCAGCTTTCCAATACACTCCTGCCGCCGCACCTTATCTTCCTGTTCCTCTTCTAAAATTTCCAGATATATTTTAATATTCGCCATTGGCGTTCTGCCCTGATGGGAAATGTCGGAAATCAGCTCTTTTATCTGTTCTTTTTCCTTATGGCTCTGTCGGTTCTTCCTGTTCCAAACATCCATAAGCTCCTGCAAATCTTGATAAATCTTATCCCAAAGGCTGTCCTTAAACTCCGCTTCATTTCCAATGTCTTCACCTGCCTTCATCAGCGTCAGACACCGCTGTAGTTCTTCCGTAAAATCATAGATTTCCTTCTTCTGCCGATACAGTCTGACTAGAAGATAACTTATCACAATGCCACAGCCTGCTATTATTCCTATCGCAACCATTGATATCCCATCCCATATACATTTGAAATATATTTGTGTTCCGCATCCTCTATCTTTCCACGGAGCCGGTTCACATTGACTGCCAGTGTGTGTCGGTCCACATATGCTTCATCACAGTCCCACAATTGCTCTAACAGCACATTATAAGAAAGCAGCTGTCCTGCATGTTCAATAAATAAGCGTAACATCCGAAATTCCGTAGGTGTTACCATGCACTCTTTCCCCTCTATTTCTACCTTGACCCGGTCAAAGTCTATCCGCAGATATCCATCTTCATAAATATTTCTTGGATTTTCCGTCTCCCGTTTTAAAATAACCGCTATCTTCTTTAGCAGAATATGTATGGAAAATGGCTTTGTCACATAATCCTCTGCTCCCAACTCATACCCGGATAACACATCTTCTTCCAAATCTCTTGCCGTAAGAAACATGACCTTCACTTTCCTGTGCTCCATAATCCATTTACAAAAGCCAAAGCCCTCTCCATCCGGAAGATTTACATCCAGTATCATAAGCGAATATTCCTGCTGCAAACCCGCAAGCTTTGCCTCCTGAATGGAATAGGCACTTTCTGTCTCATACCCTGCCTGCTGCAGTGCAAAGCAAATTCCCTGGTTCAGTTCCCGGTCATCTTCCACTACTAATATTCTATCCATCTTCCCTAAACATCCTTTTTCTTATCTGTTGTCATTTGTTTTTTTCTTTCCTACTTTTCCCCGGTTCATTCCTATGTCTCATTATACAAATGCTTCCTACGTCGCGCAACGAATAGATTGTCACAGTTTTGTGATAAATGATTGAGGATAGAAAAAAGCAGGAATTACACTTTCATAATCCTGCTTTCTACTTTATCAATATTTCTTTGTCAATCTCCTGTTATTCTGTTACTTTTTCAACCCTTCCGGAACCGGCCTTCTTTTTGCACTGAATTCACTTACATCAATCCGAATCACATTAACAATGGATACCAGTTCTTCATTAAAAGTAAAATCGCCTCCGGTCTGGCATTTCATCAAAATGGAAAGTGCCTGCATTTTCTCATTTACATCCTCTACGATAACAGCTTTCCCTTTTCCCATAACACAGGAATAGGAATTACCATACTGGCATGCCACCTTTCCTTCAAATGGCACCACATCACACTCCATTTCAAAGCATACCTTTGGATTTTTCTCTATTAAATCATACTTATATCCCTTCTTTGCCCCATGAAGGTAAATCACCATTTTCCCATCTTCATAGGTATAGCCGTAATTCATTGGTAACACATACGGCTGGTCACCATCCACAAGTCCGATATGCACAATCTTGCAGGCATCCATAATCTTAAGGATTTCATTTATATCTGTTACTTCACGTTCTCTTCTTGTCATGCTTTTTCTCCTCCTTCTCAAATTTTTTCATATATTCATCAGCAACTTTTAATTGTTCTTCATAAGGTAATTGCAAAATCCTCTCTCATTCCTGTTCAGATAGGAATTCTACAAACCTTTCAGCTTCTTGTTCTTCTAACATCCTGTCATCAATAATAAAATCATCCATTTCATAGTCTCCTAAATTAATATAGTTTTCTCTTTCTTCTCCAAAGATTTTTGAAAGCCTTCCTAACACCTCATTATCTCAATCATAAAGCATTCTACCTAATTACGCAAACGCTTCTTTTTCTCCTTTTGAAGATGAAATGAATACGAAGATATTCAAAAATGCCCTTGAAGATGGGGTGAAGATGAATATTTAGGCTTACTTAGCACTACTTTCGATTACTCACAAAAATAGCGGAAACACTGTATTTATCAGCATTTCCGCTATTTTCAACTACTGAGACATCGGGGATTCGAACCCCGGACAACTTGATTAAAAGTCAAGTGCTCTACCAACTGAGCTAATATCCCATACATATTTAGTTCGATAAGTGCTCTTTCCAAATCCTTTTGGAATCCTTCAAGATACATCGCAACTTAACTGGGCTAGTTGGATTCGAACCAACGTATGCAGCAGTCAAAGTGCTGTGCCTTACCGCTTGGCGATAGCC
>UMGR01015663.1_pt1 | contig 67413 bp, 58 predicted proteins | sample 1965321 | NCBI WGS metagenome assembly UMGR01 (sample SAMEA4836077, study PRJEB28245) | human gut metagenome | biome: gut microbiome; material: fecal sample | place: Denmark | collected 2008 | reverse complement strand
GTGAGTTTGTGTTTATTAACGGTGTGGCTGTTTCTTGCTTGTGTAGGCCGCGGGGAAATTGTACCAATTCCTTCTTGGTCAAAATCGATGGCAAAGGAGAAATATATCCTAACCCCCAAAGCACCTGAGGTTCCACAGATTAATAGTCTATGGTGCAGCCTTGGAAATACAGAAAAAGTCTCTGTTCGTGATTTGTGGCATCAAAAGGATTTAGGGGAGTATAAAGGGGGATTTTGGACACAAGTCCCTTATCATGGAGTTACTTTTGTAAAAAAAATCACTCTTGTAGAGTGAACTGAAACTTTAAAATAAATAGTATGGAATTTGCTTTGGATAGATGGATTACCAAGCATAATGCTTGGATTGATGTTTTTGGACCAAACTACATGAGGTGGATATTTCGTGATGTGAAAATGACTATTTTGTTTTTGGGGCAGTTTCTCTTTGGTAAAGTGTTGCAGGTGTTTAAGGCAGGTGTGTTATTGGGAGCAGTGTCTTGCATACTATTTGTGCCAGGGCTAAAGGCAGAAAATTCTAGGCCATTTGTGATACCGGCATTACAGGAGTGGAAAGGCGGGGATGGCTATTGGCGCTCATCGTGTCGGTTGGTGTTGGACCCCCGCTATGCAGCAGAACTCAATCCGGTGGCAAACACATTTGCCGAAGATTTAGCAGTGATGTTTGGCAGGAAATATAAGGTGGCGGAAGGCGTTTCTGCCTGCTCGGGAGATATTTTTTTGACTTTGGCTGGAAAAGAAACAGAAGAGAATCGGGAGAAGTATTATTTGGATGTGTCTGATCGGATGGTGTTGACGGGTGCAACGACGCAGGCAGTGTTTTGGGGAACTCGGACCATTCTTCAAATGATGGAACAGTATGATGGGGCGGTGCCGCAGGGAGTGGCTGTAGATTGGCCCAATTATCCTAAGCGTGGATTTATGTTGGATGTAGGACGTAAATTTGTCCCCATTGGCTTTTTGAGGGATTATGTGAAGATAATGTCCTATTATAAAATGAATTGTTTCCAGATTCATTTGAATGACAACGGCTTTAAAAAGTTCTATGGCAATGACTGGTCGCAAACACCCGCGGCTTTCCGATTAGAAAGTACCGTGTTTCCGGGATTGGCCACGGAGGGGGCTCATTATTCAAAAAAAGAATTTGTTGAACTTCAGATGTTAGCCGAGCAGTATGGAGTGACTGTCTTGCCGGAAATAGATGTGCCTGCGCATTCATTGGCCTTTACGCGCTATAAGCCGGAAATTGCTAGTAAGGAGTACGGAGAGGATCACCTGGATTTGTTTAATCCGGAGACTTATTTGTTCTTGGACAGCTTGTTTGCAGAGTATTTAGGTGGAGAAAATCCGGTGTTTAGGGGTAAAGAAGTGCATATTGGTACAGATGAATACGATAATTCGGATCCTAATGTTGTTGAAAAGTTTCGCTTTTTTACTGATTATTACATTAAATATGTGGAGGGTTTTGGGAAGAAAGCGGTGGCATGGGGTGCATTGACGCATGCCAGAGGAGATCTTCCTGTGAAGTCTGACGAGGTACTATTGGACATTTGGTACAATGGTTATGCCGATCCCTTTGAAATGGCCGAATTGGGATTTGGATTGGTGAATGTGGCATGTAGCCAATTGTACATAATACCATTGACGGCACTCTATTACCACGATTACCTGAATATAGAGTGGATTTTTAATAACTGGGAACCCTATATGTTTGATGATAGAATATTTAGTCGGAATGATAGGCGTGTGAAAGGGGGAATGTTTGCCGTATGGAATGATTACATTGGAAATGGGATTACTTTCAAGGACATTCATCATCGTGCGTATCCTGCTATGCAGACATTAAGCTTGAAAATGTGGACCGGTGCTGTGGATGATTTGTCTTTCGCACGGTTTGATTCTTGCCGTCGTGCTTTGTCGGAAGCTCCGGGAGTGAATATTGGAGCAAAGGTAAAAACGATGGATGGGAAAGTGCTTCAAGTCTCGAAGTTGAAAAGGAATCAAAAGCTTTTGATAGAAGAAGTAGGGTATGATTATGAAGTGGCTTTTGATTTCACTGCAAAATCCGCAGATAAGGGCAGTGTGCTTTTTAAATCTTCCAATGCCATTTTGTATCAGAGTAGCCCAAAGTCTGGAAAATTGGCATTCTGGTCAGATGGTTATTTAAATGAGTTTGATTATATGTTTCCTATCGGTCAACGGGTACAAATTGTGATTAAAGGTGACCATACCTCTACAAGTTTATACATTGATGGAAAACTACATCAGACTTTGGATAAAAAGATACTTTATAAAATTGGCGAGGAGGTGGTGTACTACCAGTCCACTCTTGTTTTTCCATTAGCTTTTACTGGAAATTTTAGTGGGCAATTGTTAAATTTGAAAGTACTGCAAAAGTAATTCGAGTTCATGTTACAAGGATCCATTTTAGGTTATTCTTTGCCTTTAATTTGTTGTAAGAATTCATTGGTGGACACTAATGCTTTTTCATCTTTGAAGCATGTGGAAGTTGAAAAAGGATAGTGATAATTCCCTGATTTATATTCAATGGTTGTAATATATCCTGACGGAGATTATGGTGAAAATATTTTGCTGGGTCATACCAAAAGGCCTGGTTGGATATAATGATTAGTGCTAAAGTGCAATTATTAAGCCTGCTTTAAATTTCACTTTTAGCCATTAGCTTGTTACAACAGATATGTAATAAGATGTAAAGTGAAACTTAAAGTAGGGCTCATTGATTATTCTACATGTTGCTTTGAAGTACTTATGCAGAAAACAACTTCTATTATATTCATTCTTCTATGCTTCTTGTCAAGTTGTAGCTTCGAATCTAAAACAGAATTTCCAGCCTTTGATAAGGAGATTAGAGTAGATGGTGAGCAATCTGATACAGAATTGCTGATTAATATGGGATGGATTGACTGTGTTGATACATTCTTGGTAATGACGCATGTCGCCCAAAATGATTTTTGCCATGTATATTCCATTCCTTCGGGTATGAAAAAAATCCATACTTGGGGTTCATTGGGAAATGGTCCTGGCGAGTTCCTACAGCCAATAATTACATACGCTCACGAAAACACCTTCGGTTTGAATGATGTCAATATACAAATGTTGGCAGTGATGTCTCTAAAAGGCAACGGAAATGCTATTGAAATTGAAGAGCTGTCCAGAAAAAAACTCCTTATAAGCGTGTGCAAGGTGAGCTCAATCCTGCAGATTATAATTTCGTACGACTGGATGAACAGCATTTTGTCTCCCTATTGTGCGGAAAGGACGGTAGTTTCTTTTCCTTACTGGATGCCAATCTGCAGCCTTTACAGAGGTTCGGCGAATCTCCGGTGGGGAACAAAATTTCTGTCTAGTCTTCACGGATGAATTTGAAAGGTTATCTGTCGGCGCATGACGGGCATATGGTGTTTGCGCCTAGCAAACTGCCGTATCTTGCTAAATACCACCTGGAAAATGGAACCATGGTAAAAGACTGGAACTTTTATTTTGATCGGTCTTTTTATGAATGTAAAGACTATAACCTCTTGTTTAGTAAGGCAAGAAGCTTTGGGCAGGTGTTGGATTTGGCAATGGATGACCAATATATCTATATTTTGTACTTAGATCAACTTTTAAGCGAGTATGACTATAATGACCCGCAAAAATCCATGGCGAACAAGGTGCTGGTTTTCAATTACTCGGGAGTACCCATAGCCAAGTTGATATTGGATAAACGAATCTATCAGATGGCTTTGTGTACAAAATTGCATAAGATTATCGGGCTGGGGAATCTGCCAGAACCTGCATTTGTTTCGTTTGATGTCGTTTTTTAGATATATAGTCTAGTATTTCCCTTATACACTAGAAATAGGATAGCGTATAATTATATGTTTTAATTTGTATATAACTGATATCCATTAAATTACTGAAGTGTTGATTTGATATCCTTTTTAGGCATTCTACCTTTGAAGCATGTGGAAGCCGAAAAAGGATAGCGACTAATTATAGCTCAGTAGATTTTTAGTGGGGAATTATTAGCTTACTTGCCAAACACGTACTTCGCAACCTTAGTATTAGCCTTGTTCTCATTTACGAAATCACGTTCAATATAGATGTCCGTTACTTTCATTGCATCGTCAATATGGTTAAGTGCTGCATGGACTATATATTTATCAATGCCAGCTTTATTAAGTGCAATGGTAGCCCAACTATGCCTTGCTGCGTAGTATTCCAAATCGTCAATTTCTAATATTGTACAAATTTCTTTTAAGCCGTAGTTGATAGCCTTATTGAAATCCTTCTCGTCAGCATAGTATTGATAGAAATTGAAGAGACGTTTACCAGTCTTATCCTTGTACTTCTCAACAAGAGGCAGGATTAATCTGGGTATGTCAACCTTCATTTGAGCCTTATCCAATCTACGGTCTTTCGTCTTGGTACGATTATAGACGATTGTATAACCTTCCATTTCAGTGGCATTGTAAAGGTCTGCTGAATTGATTCCCATAAGACAGAATGATAGAATGAAACAATCCTTTGCCAAATTATAATGGCAGGTAGATTTGTAGCCTTTCTTCATATCTTTATAGGGTAGCTTCCATAGCTTCTTTATAATATCTGCGGATATGGCTCTCTTTCTTGTTGCTTCCTGCTTGGGTATTTCAAGTTCCATGAAGGGTGAGTTGGGGATTAGGATTAAATTCTTCTCCTTCTTATTGTATTTCTTCTTGGCTTCATTGAATAACTTCTTAATGCTTATCAAATATAGAGAGAGTGAACGATTGGAAGGTACCCGTTTACCCTGCTGCATTAATCTTTTAGTCCGTATCTCACGTTCTTTATTCAAGAATGCTTTAAAGCTTTCTAAGAAGTCAAGGGTAATCAAATTAATATCCAATTCCTCTTTACCTATGAAACGGACTAAGGCATTAATGGCAGTGGTGTAGTTAGGTGCACCTTTGATAGTGGTTGAGGCTATCCACTCACGACTGAACTTTATAAAGTCAATGGTTTGTTGCTTCTCTTGTTCTCCGTTTAAGAACTCAATTATCTCATCTAACGAATAATGATTTTGGTCTAATTGCAGTTTGAAACACTGTTCTCTGTAATAAAGTACCAGTCTATCTATCGCTCTCTTAATGGAAGTGTCCTCTTTAAATTTGAGGGATTTAGTTAGGTCTTTTGAAGTTATAAATAGATTAGTTGATAGTCTTTTAACCTTACGGTCTAAAGTAAATCTAATCTTAACATTGTACGTTCCGTCAACTTTTAGTTCACTCTTCTTGATTTCAGCTTTGATAGTCAGCATGTTAGTAATGTTTGAATCAGTCAACAATTAGTCAACAAATACCTAATACAATACTAAATATAACCAAGCAACAGACCCTTAATCGGAGGTCTCCATGAACTAAAAAAGGCTCTATCTCGTTAGAGATGAGCCTTTTAGTTTGTGGACCAGCCTGGGCTTGAACCAGGGACCTCCAGATTATGAGAACGATAAGATGATAGCCTACGATAGTCCGTTTTATTAATCTTTGTTGAATATCAAGTAGTTGAAAAATTCGCTATCCTCTATGAAACTCACCAAATACCCCTAACTGAAACCGTTTGTTTACGCATTGTTTACGCAGAATTTGAGAGATTGCATATTGCCGTTGAACCCATTGCATACAGTACTATTACTTTTATTAATAGTCAATGTAAATATCGCCTCATATTTTAATACCCAATTTTTGCCAATTCAGCTTGATTGTCCATACGATGTGCATCATATTCATGATCTCGGCTCAATGAGTCGAAGATTAATGCGACATCTGGGTACGTATAGCGTGTCTTATCTGCATATTTCTTGTATTTCTCACTTCGTGTCCTTTCAATTCGTCCTCCATCGTAGGGCAGACGTGAGGTCATACCACAATTGTTAAAGAACTGGCATCGAAAAGAATTTAGGATTGATTTGTCACGACCATGTTCACTATATTTCGTTAATAGTTTACAGAGAACATCCTGTGGGTAGTCTTTCCTGTCAGGAATGTTGCCTAACAATTGACCAAACACTATCTTTGCAGCACGAAAATACTTCTCTCTTTTTGCAAGAGACATAAATTCATCGGCATATTTCATCAAAGCATCTTCATCTAATGTCCCGTTTTTTGTCAATCCAGGGCAACTTTTTACATGACCTGTGATAAAACGCAGTGAAAGCAACCCGATGTTTCTCTCTGAATCAGAATAAGTCTTATCGTCAAAATCTTCATCTCCACGGTATGCAAATGATATTAGTTCTAACAAACTTTTTGGCTCTGTGTAAATAGAATGATACAGGCGACAATCAGAATCCAGATGGAAAATTTCGCTAAGTAAAAGTTCTAAACTAACTATTTGTTCATCTTTGACATTTGGATTTTTATCAAGATATTCCAGTATTTCTTCTGCATCATGCTTGTACTGCTCAAATTCTGGTGTTTCAATATTATTCAGCCATCCTTGCAAGGCATTAAAGGCTGGTGCAACAGGTATGTCCTTCCCACCATAATTAACACGGCACAACAAAGATAATACATCGCCAGACCTACCCACTTTAAGCAGTTGCTCTGCCATTATGTTCAGTGTATCGTCAGAATAGCACCAAACAGATACGGTCTTCCAATAATTTTCCTTAGCTTCTTCTGGTAGAGTTTCGACAAATCTAGTTAATTCTTCATTTGTTCCGATGCTAATAAGAATATCATTCCGATTATTGTATTTCCTCACTACTTTCCAATAGCGTTCCTTGTTTGTGTTGAATAAAGAGACAAAGAATCCTGCTAAAAGTTGATTGTCAAAACCTTCGTTTATAACAAAATCAATCATCGGGTATGTGGTCTTGAATTTTGCAAATGCAAGACCTGTTTGATATTTGTCTTCAGATTTCTCGGCAATCTTTCTTAAACCATCGAATCCTATCCGCTTGTACAGTTCTTTCACGGCAGCTACTCTGAAACTCAACTGTTTTTCTGTCCACTTACGTATATCATCCTCTCTCCGACGTAATTCATATACTGGCAAAAAAGCCTTGAATTTCCACAAGTTAGCCTCAATAATATCATCTGGCAATATGGCTTCTAAGAGATTTTTTAGCCAGTTCATCTCATCATCACCTATACACCAATCTGAATCACGGGCTTTTTCAAAATGATATATTTTTTCTCTTATTTTATTACAGAACTTATTTTTACCTTTCAGAAAATCTATATTTGAAGAAATCGCATCTTGGACTTCTTTCCTAAGATGAGCAGGCAAGTCAGAAGCAGTCGCTGTTTCCAACATGCATTCAATAGCATCATTGCTATAATCGCAATTCTTTATCAACATCCTCACTGTAGCTGTTAATGCTGTCAAAAACTTATCCATTGTCACGGCCTTAACGTCCTCTCCGAAATATCTCCACCGCATTATACGGCCATTAATGCTTTGTGATTGATGACTATAGTTCACTAAACATCTACAAAGTCTGAAAACAAATGGTCTAAACTCCTCTACCATGGATTCAAGTACCATAAAACATTGCTCTATGGTTGCTTTTGTTTTAGGCATCCAGAGACAATATATTTTGCACAACGACTCAAAAGGATTTCCAGCATACCCTTTTTTCTTCCCTAAAGACGAGAGTTCAAACAGGATTCGGCTAATTCTGGAAAGATTCTCTGCAGACCAGGCCAAATCTTCCAATGCAGATAAAACATATCCATAGTGCGAACTATTACCCCACAAGGAGGTATGTTCAAAATTGATTCGAAACATCTCACGGATGATAGAATTATCGCTCATCACATCATCTTCAATTTTCTGAATAAAAACCTGAGGCGAAGCTTCTGCTAAAAGAGATATCAGATTATGTTTGCAATAACTAAACCACCATTCTAAAGTGTTTGTATTTAATATTGCTCTAACCTTTTCGTCAACCCACGGAATCAGTTGAGCATTTTTGTCACCTCGAAGAGCCAATAACACCAATGTCAAGAATAACCCTTCTTTAGCATAATAGCTATACTTCGTATTATGTTTTTGATAAAATAAAGAATCAGTCGTGGCTGCCTTTTTGTCATCAAAATCAATATCATTTGCGACTTTGTCAATAATGACAGAGAGTCTATCTAAGTATTGGGGTGTGATAAAATCTATTGCATAATTTATAGCGTCAAATGGAGATATAACATACCATAGATTATCAATAAGTCCAAAAGGGCTGTCGTTGCCTTTAGCAAATGTCTGAATAACATTTTCGAATTGGCAATATTCCATCCCAGAAAGCTCTTCAATTAGTTTTTTGTCCCCTTCCAAATTATTCAGCCAACGTCCTATCAGAAGAGCCGGAAGCAATTGGTTGATATTTTCAGGCTTCGCCCAATCAGGGTTGTTGCGTTCAAAACCAAGTTTCCTTCTCAAGATAGCTGTGCTTCGCCCTGTATCAGAACAAAGCTGCCTTGCTTGCGTTTCATTAAATCCGCTTTCTTTTAAAGCATTAATAAAATCGTCAGGCTCTGGTGTTCGTAGAATGATAGACACTCCACTTCTGCTTCTTGCAGATGGATGTGTAACATACACCAAGCAATTCTCGTTTGGATTAATGTTTTTATCATCTCCACTAGAGATAATAACCATATTGGAACATTGTGAAGCCAATAAGCCTGTGGTTTCATTGTCTTTTGCAATAACCACTCTGTTTTTAAGATTGTCATCTCCGCATTGTAATATAGCAGCCACGACAAATGCGAGCGATTCTTCTACAGAATGGGAACAAACATCTATTGCTATATGATTTTCTGTTTTCTCCAGAAGTTCTTTGACAGATTCCTCGCGTCCTCCAACGGCAACACTATAGCAAAGTTGTTGTCCTTTATCGTTGGTTGACCATTGACGCCAATACGATTCTATACTCTGAATTTTCTCTCTGTGGGAGATGTTAAGTTTTTCTGCCACCCATAAAGCGACAGAAGGATAATAAGATAGCCAATCTTCTAATTCTACGGCTGTTATCACCTTAACCCTTTTCCACTTATTCAGTTTATTTTTGTCTGCTTCCCAAGATGGCGCTTTGGGCCATTCGCGAGGAGTGATGAAAACGAAGGTACATTCTCCTTTCTCAAATTCTAATGGGCCATTCGTACGTTTTGTATAATCGTCATTAGCTTTTGTTGCCACTTTCTCATTCGTCCCCATCTCGATAAGACATGTACCAGCTGGCAGATAAGGGTCATTGTCTTCAGAAACAACAATGCCATCCCATCCGGCAGAATGAGTGCTTTCTTCAGTCGGTATGTACACCTTTGAAAGATGCGGCTTAGTTGCATGCACCAATCGGCGTATTAACTCAGGAAGCAAACCACGGATTTCCAACGTGTCTGCCCATCGTTTGAGGTCATTGGCCTTAATGAGTTTCATTCTACTTTAAAATATATCTTGCCTAAACGCTTGTTTTTTAACGGCAGTGTTTCCTTAAGTGTGTCTGAAACTAGTTTGTTTCAGAAGTGAATATGCAAAGTTAATTCAATTTTTTATCAACTCAATCATAAATGCCAATTTTGTGTTACAGCCGGACACGGCTCTTTCATTAAAAATGCCTCTAATTTTCAATGTTTGTGGGTATTAAGCGGTTAAAAGCTATTTTTAACTTACCCCAACAAGGCATTCCTTATATTTATAAAGGTTGATTTTGCAGTAAATGTAACTTATTCAAATTGTTATCAAACAATGCCAAGGTTAAATGAAAGAGCCGTAGCAGCCCGACGAGAAAACAAGTTCTACTAAGGATAAGCCGCCACCAACAAGTTGTGTCCACACAGGAAACAATGAGCCGTTAGAAACCATCTCAACCGAGTCGGTTCCACTATTTTTTTAGGAATGCCATTCAACTAAGAAAACCTTTATATCCCCTCCCTGTCTTGGAAAAGCGTTTTGTTGCAGATCTATTACTCACAAAGGAACAAATGCAGATTACATATTGACGATATAACCAATTATTTATAAAAAAGATGCTCTTTTTTGACGTGTTTCTCCGGGATTCTCATGGTTTATTTGTACTTTTACATCGAAAGGAAGTCGTTTATGGAAAAAGAAATGATTAACAGGCTGAAGATAGTGCTTGCCGAAGAACAAAAAAGTAGTAAGTGGCTGGCAGAGCAACTGGGAAAAAACCGGGCTACAGTCTCCAAATGGGTGACAAACACCATGCAGCCAGACGCAAGGAACCTCCTACGTATAGCAGAGGCCTTGAATATTGAGGCAGGCAGACTGCTCAACCAAAAACATTTGTACAATGAAGGAAATAGATATTATCCAACAGATAAAGTCTGGCGAGGTCAGTAAGGTGCAGTTCAAAGAGCGGCTCCTTGACAACTATGATATTGGTTGCGAACTGGTGGCATTCAGCAATGCACGTGGCGGTACGTTGGTTGTTGGCGTAAAGGACAAAACTGGCAGTGTTAATCCTTTGTCGTATCTGGAAGTACAGGAAACGACGAATACACTTGGCAACATCGCATCTGAGAATGTTGTTCCTGCCATTCTTGTTGATGTAGAAACCATTCCCGTAGATGGTGGAAGCCTTGTTGTGGCTCATATTAAGGAAGGAGTGAATAAACCTTACCATGACAATCGGGGTATTGTATGGGTAAAGAACGGTGCCGACAAGCGCAAGGTGTTCGATAATGCCGAGCTTGCCGAGATGATGACTGATTGTGGCAGTTTCTCGCCTGATGAAGCAGGAGTCCGTGATGCCACCATTAAGGATTTGGACGAGAACACCATCAAAACCTTCCTAAGCAACAAGTTTGAAAAAGTATTAGTGAGAAAAGGTTTGGTGGGTGATGCATTCCGCGAAGCCTCTTTGGATACTGTATGCTCCGCTATCGCCAGTGGTCACGATGGAGAGAAGCTGTTGCGTAACCTACGTTTCATCCGTCCCGATGGAAAAATCACAGTGGCTGCAATGTTATTGTTTGGCAAGTACACCCAACGTTGGCTTCCAGCCATGACAGCAAAGTGTATCTGCTTTGTGGGCAACAATCTTGGCGGTACACAGTTCCGCGATAAGGTGAATGATGCCGACATTGAGGGTAATCTGCTTCATCAGTTTGAAACCATTATGGATTTCTTCAACCGAAACTTACGTCATATACAAGTCGGGCATGAGTTTAACTCGCAAGGAGCATTGGAGATTCCATACATCAGCCTTGTTGAATTTACCGTAAATGCTTTAGTGCATCGCTCACTGAATGCGACTGCTCCTATCCGCATCTTCATTTTTGATGATAGGGTGGAGATACACAGTCCCGGAACTCTTCCCAATGGGCTTACCATAGATGACATTGTTGTGGGAACTTCCATGCCACGCAATATGTTCCTCTTCACAAATGCCATCCACTTGCTTCCCTACACAGGAGCAGGTAGCGGTATGCTTCGTGCCTTATCTGAGGATATGAATGTTTCGTTCAGCAACAATGACAGGACTAATGAGTTCGTGATTACGATAAATAGGCCAAGAGGTAACCAAGTTAGCAAAGGAAGTGACCAAGTTGGCGAAAATAGTAACCAAGCAACCGAAGAAAGTAACCAAGTAAATGGCAACTTAGTTACTAAACTTGGACACTCTGACACCAACTTAGATACCAACTCTGACACTTTTAATACAGACTCTGACACTGACTTAGATTCCGACTCTGACACTTTCAATGCCGACTCTGACACTAAACGTCCTAAAATAACAAATAAGCAGAGGGATATAGTAAACTTCTGTAGTGTACCACGTAGCAGCAAGGAAATTCTCGAAAGAGCGGGTGTGACATATCATAGCAAGAACATACAGACATACATCATGGCCCTTGTCGAGGCTGGCTATCTCGAAATGACCAATCCTGAGCACCCTAATGCCAGCAATCAAAAATATAGGAGAAATAAAAAATAGCCACATATATTTACAGGAAAACGCGCCTTAGTTTTTCTATGTTTCTATTTTGAGGTATGAGAAGAGTTTCCCGTCACTCATCGACGGGTTGCTCTTCGTTGAATACCTGCTTCTTGATTCGACGAATCAGGTAAGTAATTGCTTTAGGTGCTTTCTCGCGGCACACCTTCAGTTCGGTAAGGAATTCCTCTTCTGTAGCATCAGAATTGAAAAGGTCCACTAACTCACAGTTATTGTCCGACAACTTGTCGAGTTGTAAACCATGTCTCTGCATCAATGTGCGCAAGGCGAGGATGCCGAGGTCGTACTTTGGTCGTGCTTCCACCAACTTTCGCATAAGGTCAAGTCCAGGGTCTCCTATGTGCATCTCATTGAGTATGGCAATCATGAAAAGAACCTTTGCATCAGGTGTTGCCATTTCAAACACATTCGCCAACTGGCAGTTGGTATCGTCTGCTTCTGTGTAGCGTTCAAGTTTTGCCAAGGCACGCGATTTAATGTATAGTGCCTCTGCACATTGATGTCTTTCAAGAACCTCGCCGATAAGAATCAAGGCATCCTTGTATTTCTGAGCGTAAAGACTCAGCAAGGCTGCAATGAACTTCGGAGCCCAATGGCTCGTATGAAGAAGATTTTCCGGAATGTCCTCTATCAAACCATACAGGTGCTCGTCACATACTAGTATGTCCAGGAAACGTTTTGCCTGCTGCATCGCCTCCTTGAAGTCGCCATTCTCAGCTTTCTTTGTCACGAGCATCAGATACTGCTTTGCTGCTTCGTCGTAGTCATTTTGCTGAAGAGCACTATAAACTGCCTTTCCGCTCTCAATCTCGTTATCGATCTGCTGTTCGTTATTGTACTCGCTTGCGTAAGTAAGGACTTCACGGCTAGTGTGAGCATACTGAGGAATAATGTTTTTTGAGAGATAAAGACCTTCCAGTGTACGTACACGGCTGAGTGCCACATAGAGTTGGCCAGCTGCGAACATCCCTCGGCTCAGATCGAGCGAAAGCTTGTCGAAAGTCATGCCCTGGCTCTTGTGTATCGTAATTGCCCATGCCAGTTTCAGAGGATATTGGGTGAAGGTACCTGTCAACTCCTTCTTCATCTTACGTTCTTCCTTGTTATAGTCGTAGCTATACGATTCCCAAGAGCAGCAAGGCACAACATACGTCTCGCCATTGTTGAGCGTGACGCTTATCTCGTCCTTGGTGAGTTTGGTCACCTTTCCGAGCGTACCGTTTGCCCAACGTTTTTGCAGATCGTTGCGTGTGAACATCACCTGTGCACCAACTTTCAAGCGAAGTTTCAGTTCTACAGGAAAACGCTTCTCCTCGAAAGTTCCGTCAACAGTACCTTCGTACACGAACTCCTCTGCTTCAATCTCCTCCAGTCGCTGAAGGTTAATCTTGTCAGCAGTCTTGTTGATGGAAGCTAAGGTGATGACAGCACCGTCTTCCTCATTTGGCACGCGTACGCGATCATTAAGATGCATGATGTCCTCTGGAGTTACCTTATTCATGCGCACATTCTCCAAAATGTGAAGAAAGTGTGCATCATCCTGACGATACACCTTCTGAAACTCAATCTTTACGAGTCGCATGCGCTTAATGGCATTCGACTTATAAAAGAAGAAGTCTTCCGTGTGATACAAGTCTTTCAACAGATCTTTTTCTGGTCCTTGCCTTACGACAGGAGGCAATTGGAACATGTCGCCAACAAAAATCATTTGCTTACCTCCGAATGGAGTGTTGTTTCTGAGAGCCTTGCGCATGGTATAGTCGATAGCATCCATCACATCACATTTTACCATTGATACCTCGTCAATGATGATGCTATCTGCATGGATAAGAGTGAGGATTTTTGCCTCGTTCATCTTTCCGCATGTTCCAGGAGTACAAATCTCCATCGGAAGACCGAAAAAAGAGTGAATGGTGTCACCCCCGGCAAGGATGGCTGCTACACCTGTTGGGGCAAGAGTGATGAACTGCTTCCCAACCAACTTCTGAACGTTGTGGAGGAAGGTTGTCTTACCACTACCAGCACGTCCCGTTAGGAAGAAACTGGAATTTGTGTTGGCAACAAGTTCATACGCAAGTTGCTGTTCGTGATTCAGTGGGTCTATCTGGGTATTCTGCATGTTCTATTTCTGTTCAAGTTGTGGAAGGATTTGGGTGAGGCGTGTGTTGAAGTCGTTATCGAGAAAACTCTTGTAGCACCCTTCGATGATGCTTTTGGCTTGTGCTTCGAGCTGTTCCTTTGGCATAGCTGACCTCTGTGCTTTCAGAACGCCTTCGAAGTAGTTGCATACCATGGTTTCCGACTCTTGACGGATGAAGTCTTCGTTACGGAACGTCTTGTCGTAGTCACGTTTCTGCACAAGTTCCAGTCTTGTACCGTTGAAGGCATAGACCTCAATGCTGTCGATGTAAGTCCAAGTGTGGTAAAGCCCCACTTTCTCCACAATGACAATACGGTCGCAGAATCGTACGCCTTTGTAGTAGCGATGTCCGTTACCACTTTCATATTCCTCGCAAAGGAACATTTTCTGACCTTCATCCCACACAGGGACGTGAACTCTTGGGTTGCCAAATGTTGGCAGAATCTTGTCGAACAAGTCTTTGTTGATTGCTTTTGCAAGTGATGCCATCTCTTGTCAGTTTTTCTTGGTTTATGGACTTGGTTACTTTTTTCTTGCTTATCAGCTTATTGGAGCAACTTCTGCTGAGTTTCTTCAATCATGTTTCTGGAGAAGGCGAGTAGCTGGCTGTCAGCAATGATACTTCCCATAGCCTTTGCCTGTCCTGCAAGAAAGTCCTTCAGCATGACAATGCTTTCCTCTTTGGCTGTTCGCTCGTTGAAGCATCTCCAATTGCAGCCGCCCCAAAATTTTTGTGCAATGATATTCGCTTTCTGCCCGTTCCATGCGAAAAGCGTAATGCCGTTCAAGAAGGTGTGAGCATATCCTTCACCTATGTGGTAATATACGGCCAGTCGGTTAGAGAACCGGATTGCTTTGTAGTAGGTATTTCCTGCTGCGCTGGTATAACCAAGGGTGAGGAACACGTTCTTCTCTGGGTTGTAGGTGAGGGAACTGCCCGAGAGGGCTGGGAGTGCCTTTGCGGCAACGAGTGCGAGTGATGTATTCATATTCTTTCGATTTTGTCTGTTTAGCGGAATGGGCCGCCACCTCTGTTTTGATAAATAATGTATAAACAAAACCAACTCTCTCGGAATTGCAGTGCGAAGTTATATGGTTTTTATGTACCGACCTAAACCTTTTTCAAGAGTATTGGTTCCTTTGTACTTGGAACCAATACGTTGTTTCTTGTTAGGTTATGCGGCAACCCGTTTCTTACGAATGGCTTCCATGTAGCGGCTTGTGCAGATTATGGAAACGTACATCGAGGTGAGATCATTTGTGCGTCCATGTTTCTTGTGATTTGCTTGTGCCTGACGCTTTTCGATTATACGTCTCAGTATGCGGTTCTGTACATTTGGAGTCTTAGCCTGACTCCTGATGTTTAGATTGAGGAGTATTCCGTTTAGGACTTCTATTTCTATTTTCTTGGTGATAGTTTCACACACTTCTTTTGCTAATGCAGAGCGATATCGAGGGGTATTCTCTATCAACTCCCATTTCTTGTTGACCTTATGGTGAGCATTTGCTTCTGCCTTCCTGTTTGTTGCGAATTGCTTTTGGCTTGCTTTCTTGTTCATAGAGTTCTTGCTGCTGTTTGTTGCTTGTTTCATAGTGTGTAGATTTTGTTGTACCCCACCAACGATTTGCAGCGTCAACTCCGAGGTGGTGTCGAAGTTTGACGCTGCAAAAGTAACGCGTTTTTAGTTAATAAAATCAAGTGGAAGTGAGTATAATGGTTCCTCTTATTTTGGAACCATTCCGCTATTTTTCGTGAGGATACAAATTGGCTAAATCACGTACTCGTTGCGCAATTTCTTTCCGAACGGAATCTGGTGAAACAACCTCTAATCCTGCTCCCATCTGAAGTATGCGTCCGTAGAATTCGTTGTTCGGTTCTACATCAATGGAGAACTCCGCATACTCTCCATCGTCATACGTGCCGAAAGATTTCACAACGGCATAACTCTGATGAAGAGGTTTTGTGTCCATTAATTTATAAATATATAATGAACGCGCACGTATAACAATATGTTCCTTATGGGCATCTTTTCTATGACTTACGCCAACTATGTCCTTGAAAAACGCATCATAGAAGTGCTTCGGAGCTGGCACATATTCAACTTTGCCCCTTTCACGAGGCTTTGATTGTATTCTGTCGAGAGCTATGTTATAACCATATTCTGGAACTCGTCCGTCTGCATGACCGAAAAGATGCCATCTGCCATTATATTCCTTCAAGTAATGTGGATGGAACATTAGTGTGATTACTTCTTCTTCAAATGGCTTATAGTCTATCTCCATAACCATTTTGTTCGTGATGGCTTCATACAGAGAAGGCAAGTACTCTATGTTGGTCAGAATACGGTCAATGCTTGCGCTTATTACCTGTTCTCCCTTTTGTCGCTTGGTTTTCATGTCCAACAGGTCTTGACAATCCTTGAAGAAGTATTCCAACCATGACTTAGGAAAGAAACCTGCAGAATCCTGACAGAATTTCCAGTACTGACGAAGGTTATTGATTGCCTTGACATTGCGCATATCTGCAAGAGGGTCATTGTCCTTGCCGATGTAACGAAAACGCCTATTCTTATTGTTGCCGTCTTCCTCAAAACAATCATCAACATTCTTATTGCGAACGCCCAGTTTCTCGCGGATGGCTTTCTTTACAATACATACTATCTTTTTTAGTTCGCCATAACCATCACAATTGGATAAGTTTGCTGGTAATTCTTCTATAGAGCATCCAAACCTTTCAGCCATAATATCTGCATTAGTAACCCATCGGCGGCTCATCAGCCACCGATAGGTTATTATAGCAAATTCTGCTTTATAGCTCTCACCATCAAAGAGATTCTTGCGTTGCATACTTAAACCGATCTTGTTTTCTTCCAGGAAATAATACAATTCTTAATTTCCGAACAATAGGTTCTTGCTAATTCCATTTCAGACTTAATATCACCAGGGTTGTTATGCGCTATTGGATCACGAACATTAGTAAGATGATCAAACTTACTATGCCAATCCATTTTCTGACCCTTAAAAACATTTCCAAACCAAGTCCAATCCCATTTGATAAATATATTGAATATTTGAGATGTTAAAGTAAAATCAACGATGTGATTTCCGCTCATTGTTGGAAATCTGGTAATCATATCATTCATATTGTTTTTTAACCTCTGAACATTAGATGTCCAATTTGCCACATTGAAACCTCTATAAGGAAGATTATTTGTTAAATTTTGCTGCATTTCCGTTTCCCAATCATTAGAATATCTCTCGGATAGATAGATTTTCACTAGATTACGGAGTTCATTTTCTGTTTCGCTCCATATCTGGGCATAAGGAATATTTGCGTAGTATCTTCTATAAAAATCCCAAGAGCAATAATCAGAAAAACAAGCATATGAATTGGCATCAACCACAGGACCTAATTCTATACCATTATAGATTGCTTTTTTTTCTTGAGGTGTAACTGTTTTCAAAAAACCATATTTAAGCAGCTTCTCTATTTGAACAGGAGTGGCATCAAATAGTGGGCCAACAACTAACTGAATAGAAGGGTTTAACAAAGACTCGCTGTTAAGAATATTTATCAAATGATCATATCCCTCCATTAAAGAAGATTTGACACCAGATAACATATCTGAAATATCCGTAATATCCTGATGTTCAAATAAGAAATCATTAACTACATCCATTAACCACGGATTATTCCCAGCAACATATTTTACAAAGGATTTATTGGAATCTTTCACTTTCCAAAAATTAGCAGATTGGGCCCAGTAATCGATTACATTCTGTTCCTCATACATACCAATTGGACATGTCTTGAAAGTCTGAGCGAAAACGGACAATTTATCATCTGGTGCTTTTTTCTCAATGTCATTTAAAGGTTTTCGTGAACATGTAACCAAACATATTTTGTCTTTAGGCATATATGAAATTTCACGTAAGAATTGGAAATCCTCAAAGGTAAATATATCATGAGCATGATCAAATTCGTCAAGAACAAGAATATGTTTATAACCTATATGCCTTCCTCTACGAAAGTAGTCTTCAAGTAGCTCTGTAATGTCTTCTATACAATCAGTTTTGCGAATTTCTTCAACAAGTGGATGTGCAAATGAATTGTATTTTTGATCATCTGGATAGTTTAAAGAAAAACGCCCGTCAAACTTTTTTGCAACTTTTTTATAAAAATCCAAAGAGGAACGGGTACTTCCCATTTGATAGTAAACAACAATAGTTTTGTCTTTTGCTAATTGTTCCGCTTTTTCGATAATGCAATGAGATACAATTGTTGACTTTCCGGTTTTGGGAAGTCCTACAATAGACAGATTGTTAAAATACGATCCCAGAACACGCTCTGTGATAGTGGCTTCTTCTACAGGACGTGATACATACAATTCTGCAGGTACGGCGGTTCCGCACCTCATGGAAAAAGGGTTGATTAATGTTTGAGTAGCCATTCTTTATAAAGTCTTACTTTTATTTTTAAAAATCTATATTTTTCTTTATGAGAAATTTCATCTTGATATTTTTCCTTTTGGTCGATAACATCTCTACTATACAATTGTTTAATTATGCCATCTTCCACATCTGGATCAAGATTAGTTTTTATGTCGCTACGGTTAGCAAAAGGTTTATTTTCAGATGCTTTAGCAATTGCTCGAAGAACCGTTTCTACATCATCATCATTATAAACCATTATAGCTTCATCAATTTCAGAACCGTCCTCAATAGATTCTGCGTCTTCTTCCGTTTCTCGCGCATTTAGAAGATTCTCGAATTTCGCATGATCTAGCGCATAAACACCTGAAGTTAATCTGTTAGCTACATCTGTCACATCTGCTTCTGTAATGCTTTTATATTTCTTTTCGTTAATATAATCAACCAATGAGGCGCAGAAAATTTGAATGTAATAGGGATTACATGCTGTATAATCCATAATTAAGTCTGCAGCACCACCTACATAGCGACTTTCATTATTATTTAATATAGGGTTGACGATAAGTTTTTTTGCATCTGCAGGGTCAAGATACGTTAATCGTAAATCTTCTATTACTCCAAATGGATTTCTGGCATAAGGCTCATTTTTAAACGCAGGAACAACATCTTGTCCTACGAGGACTGCGGAGAATTGAGTTAAAGGATCTTGCGTAACAGCCTTCCATTGCTGCATAATAGTATTTGATATTGAGTTCATTTTAATTGCGCCATACATATACGTGAACTCATCAATCATAACCACTAAACGTCGATTTTCCCATCCACTTGTCTTTCTACATGCAAGCTTAAACATTTGCATATATTTAGAGAATGTCTCAACAGGATTTTCTTCATCCTCAGCTATAAATTCATTCTTTGTTGGAATTGAAAATTCAGGAACATTCTTTCCGTCCATCGTCAATAAAAACAATTCATCCTTTATGGTTTTAAGTATTTTATAATAGAATGAGAATTCGGATATTTTTCGTACTATCTTGCCCATACTAAACAAAACACAAAAGGCTCCTGCATTTTCCAATTCTTGCTTAACTCTGTTAAGTACAGAAGACTTACCACTTCGTTTCTGCCCATAGATAATTACCTGTTTTGATGCAGAGTCCATAATGGCTGATACAATGCCTGATATATAGTCTTTATGTCCATAGAACATGTTAGATGCTGCATCTAATGGTCCGCTTTCTGCTACGGGAGCGTATGGATTATAAATAGACTCATATTCTGTTGAATTATACAGATGCAATGAATGAGTTGAATTATTTTGTTTGACTTTTCCCCCATTACTATATTCGCAGATAATGTCAATAGATGCAGCACCCTGCTCCATAATCAGTGGAGATACCTTTACAATAGGTTTAAAGATGTATTTTTCTCCGCCTTCAATAGAGCGACGTAATGGGTTATTGTCTCCAGATGAAATCATTTCGATTCCATTTGCACTAAGTATTTTTATCTCAACATTATTTATGGGCGAACTATCCTTATCTGTTGAAACTTCAATTTGCAAAGGAACAATTTGATCAATTGCAGCACTTTCAGTTCTCAACAAGTCAATAGAAGGTGAGGGTTCACTTGATTCAACAAACTTCTCAAATGACTTATCCACAAGATCCTTGATTTGTATAAGAAGAGGCAATAATCCTTCGTATGACAGTTTGGTTGGTTCTTCTTGAATACTTTGGATTAGATCTTTGATGAAAGTGCAAATCTCATGGTAGTTTAATTCTTTAGCCCTAAATCCAGATGCATCATAGTACTTTCTTAGCAATCTTGAAACAGATGAGATTAGTTGCTGAAGTCTGCCTATATCTAGTTTACAAATCCATGATTTGATTATTGAATTCAAGTCATTCTGTAAACTAATAGACAACATTTCAATATCTGTTATTTTTTCAAAGGATTTGAGACTTATTATGATCTGTTTGTACTCATTTTTTCTGTTTTCAATAACACGAATCCATGCATTTCTAAAATCTTCTTGTGTGTGAATATCTTCTCTAATTCCATATGATAAGAGCGCATTGATTGCATAGACACGCAATTTAGAATCTGCGTAAAGCTTTCCTAATACATTAGCTGTAATCCCACGATTATACATGAACATCATTATCATTGTGTTCCAGATCTTCAAATCAGCTTTATCGTCTAAAACAAGTCCTAAAGCATAATTAATCGAAGGACTCTTTGAAAATTCTTTTGAAAGTTTTTCGAGATCTAAAACATTCGAAAGCAGGAAATAAGCCACCTGCTGGGCAGTCGCTTGATAATTCTCTTCCAACGCAAATGCTTCACTATAGAAGAAACGAACAACATCTGGAGAACTATTACTATATGTATGGATTTTCGCCATGTCATTACAATAACGAGCAAGTACAGAACGGAGTTTAAAGGTATTATCTGGTTCTAAATCTAACATCATTTTTGCTTCTGTAAGCAAATGTCTAGCGCGATCACTAGCACGTCCTGCAAATTCTTTTTCCGAGAATTGTTCAATGAGTTTCCTTACAACCTCAAGGTGTTCTTTTTTGAACTTACCTTTATTAATCGCATTGAGTGGCACACCTGCATAATCATCAAATGATTCAAGTGTTGTTCGAATAAATTCACTAATTTTGCCTGACGAGATTTCTATTTCATTAGCAGATATAATAGATTCTATCTCTTCATCAATATGAGGAGAAGCTGTGTCAAGTATTTCTAATAATTTCATTGCTCCTGTTCCCTCAGGGTATAAATCAATGGCCTTATTCAGAAGAGCCCGCGCTTGGTCTATTTGCTTTTCGCGAATTAATACAGAGGCTAACTTATTCAAAAGGAATACATGGCGTGGACCTTCTAGTTCTTCATCTGCATTGGACAAAAGCGTATTTGCAATTTTCTTGAAATTATGAAAATCTTTTATGGCATAATAAAAATTCTCTAGATAGGACAAATTACCAGCTGTGTCATCTAATGACGTTCTATGATTTTCCATCAATTGCTTAGCTTCTTCACGGTATTTTGAAGCAACCATTTCTGTCGATGCCTTCTTTGCCAATTGAATATAGAGCATTCCTAGGTCTTTTATTGCGCTCTCTATCTTTTGATTAGCATCAATTGCTTTCTTATAGTATTCTATTGCCTTATCAAAGTTTTTCGAGTCGCTGTATTTTTTGGCTTTTATATATAAAGAAGTTCCGCCTGTTGAGTATGCCGTTTTATAGGTGCTAAATTGGTGAGAACGATTGATTTCCTTTTGTTTTTCAATAGCAGCCTGACAATTCGGATGTGATGAAAATATATGCGTTAAAACTTCATTCGCATCCATTCTTTTCCCATTCTTGGCTAAATTATCTACGATAATCAGGAGATTTTTAATGGTCATTGGTTTATGTATACATAAAGCCGTATCACCTGCATAATTTTTAGATTTCGTATATACTACATATTCGCCTCGAGTATAATTTGTTTTGTCAGCTTCAATAAGTTCTGATACAGCAAACCACAATTTAGCATTAGTTTTGAAGTCTCGAATAAAACCAAATTGAGGACCAACACTCTGTATTTCGCCCATTTCTCGAATAACATCGTTATTTTCTTCTTTCCTAATCTTTGTGATAGTATCCTCTACACCAAGCAAGGATGCAAGGTCGCCTAAACTATTTGCAGTACCACCATTGAAATTCTTTTTTGATTTTTGTTTTGCTTCTTTTAAAATACGTTTTTCTTCATCTTTATGAGACAAGAACGAATTCGATGAATTTGTTTGTTTTTCGCTTGATTTAGAAGTCGTCTCCTCAGAGAATTGGTCGTTCTCTTGTTCTTGTATTATAGCTTCTCCTGTATTGTCTTGTACTTTTTGCTTTGTGTCTTCTGAATGATCTTTGTTTTCAGACAACGAAAGAGAGGGGGCATTCAATAAAAGGTCCTCGTTTTTCACATAAAGGCTATTGCCTAATTCCGGAGTATTAGTTGTATCTAATTTGGCGTCAAGCGAAGAACCCTGTGGAGGTGTTGCTTCTTCAAAGTCTTTAATGCTTTCTTCTGAAATTGAGATTGGCTTGCGACCTTCTTCAAAAGGGCGTATTTTTATTCGACTATCTTTAAAATCAACAATGTAGCCTTCTTTGATTCCTAAGCTACATACGATACGAATAGGATCACCAATGACATAATCTTCTTTTATTGATTCTATATTATTCATAATATTTATCGATTAAATGGGCTATTATCAACCAAAAGTTCTCGAATATTAATCTTTAGCAATTCTGAAATCTTTGCCAGCGTCTGCAAATCGGGTTGTGTGGTGTTGGTGCACCACTTGGAAACCGTTACGGGATCCTTTCCTAATTGACCAGCAAGCCAGACGCCTGTTTTGCCAGCATCAGCCAATGCTCCTTTAATTCTATTTAAATTCTCCATGCAAATTTCTTAATGTTGAATGCAAAGATATAAGAATCTTCTGAAAAGACTTGTGAAATTGCAATAATGCTGACTGCTTGTCGAAAATTAATCTATTATTGCCCCCTGATTTTATTATTTCCCATAAAAGGAGGGTAAACCATATAAATCATACTATAGCTAAATTTTGGTGTAGGAACTATGTAAAATTGATAGTATCATCATGTGCGATGCTTCATGTGACACAATATACAACCAGTCCCAACCCCATTGTATAAACAAGCAGGGATATCACCAAGACTTTCATCCAGAAGTCCGAGTACCAAACGCCTTCATTCTGTCTGAGAATTTTGCGCATATTGGATTCATGCTCGGTGATAAGCCTCGTTTGTTCGGCACGGTGATTTGCCAACACCGAATTCCAACTTTCTATAGAACGGTCTATGAGTTGTCTAAGTTGGGCAAGTTGCTCAGGAGTGATGGTTGCCTTAAAGTTCGTGTCCCGTTCTGCTTTTACTATAGCATTGCAGATGCAATTGACGATATTATCACAACTGCCAACAGCAGCTTTGAGCGCACCCTCAATGTGGCTTTCTGCAGCGATGGCCTTCTCTAAATCCTCATTGAACTTTATCAGTGTTTCTTTTGCCTCTCTTATCTCTACGAGAAATTTATCCACTTCTGATTTTTCAGTCTCAATTTGCTGGTTGATTTCAACCTTCTCCAGCATGTCATTGACATTTATGGGCGATGTGCCCCTTGATTTTCCTATACCCATGTTCTTGTATTTATAAAAGGTGAATTATCTGTGAAGTCCTCTCCTGCGTTTGCACATGCTGTTTGCCATTCGTGCGCAACGGCGTGCCCATTCAAGTTCGTCTTCGTCCTTGTCTCTTCCCCAGCCTCCTGTATCAGAACCGCCACCGCCACTTGAAACCGCCATGCTTGTGGCTGCATCCAAATACCCGGCAAAGAGTAAAAGAGCCGTGTGTTGTATCTCTTCAATCTTGGCCAACGGATGAGCTTCCTCCAAAGAACACTCCTGCTGGATAATATTGTCAGCGGCTTCGGGAATATCCACATGATAACTGTGATATTCGTCTGTCGCAATATCGTAATGCTTTATAACAGGCTGTGAAATAAAAGTAATATCTGCTGACCGTGTTTGTTGAGGAATAGATTTTGTTGGCTCAGACTTCCTTTCCTGCTGATGCAGTTTTGCCCAAGTAGCCTCAATCTTTGATGGAGTCAAGTTTCGACCGACACCCAACACGGATGACTTATAATTGGAGTTGCCACGTTTGATGGAATAACCATAAACCTTGCCCTTATCATCTTCTTGCAGATGCACTTTATAGCCTCGTTTTGTCAGTTCCATTGCATATTGTTGCCAACTGAACTTATCCATCTCACGGAGTATCTTCATGCAGTAATTTGTGATTTCCTGTCTGTGCTGTATGCCGATTTCTTCAGACTGTACCCAACCACGCCTTTCGTTGATGATATTCGCAGCCATGACAGCCCTCTTACCAATCTTATGACTATCGTTGATTTTGCCATCCATGTCCACACGGTTGGCATCAATATGCAGATGGAGTATACCACTTTTGGAATCCCGATGCAAGGCAACGATGTACTGCGAACCTTTGAGGTTTGTCTGTTTTGATGATGCTCGCTTGGTCTTCTCGGAAAGGTCTATGGAGTCAAATACATGGATGAACTCGTTTGCTAAATGTACCCAATCATCCATCTTCCAGTTCCGGCTTTCTTCCTCGGCTGGGGAAATCTCAATTCTTATCACGTTCCTGCCAAGAGGTCTGCCCTTATTGATTTTCTCGGCAAACATTTTCTGTACGAGCATCATCCGCCCATACATCGCTTCCGGTGAAATGTCATCGGGCAACAGGTTGGCTTTGACTATATCCGCCCTATCCTTGTTGACGGAGTATCTTATGGCATTTGCACCATGCGGAATGGTACTGGCTTTTGCTATCATAATAGGTAAGGATTTTTATTCTGTTAGGTAATTCTCGATCTGGCCCCAGCGGTTGATAAGCTGTGTAGCTGCTATCATCCATTGCTCTACAAAGCGTGTATCACTGAAATACAAGGCTCGTTTGTCCGCTTGGATAGATTTCACGGCTGCCACAATACGGATAAGGTCACCCCTTGCATCCGTCAGGCTGCACAAGGCTTCTACTTCACGCTCGGTCAGCCGCTGACGAGGATGTTGCCCCAAAGCTGTGCGGCGCACATAGTTACTCATGGATAAACCGCATGTCTTGGCAAGTTCTTTCGCTTTGGCATATTCCTGTTCCGTTACTCTGGCTTCAAGCCGTAGGGTGCGTCTTATAACTTTCTTGTCGTTTTCTTCATCAGTTTCATTGCTGATATTCTTTTTCTTTTTCATGCTTTATTGTGTTATGGATGAAACTTCTATCTAAAAAAGGACAGCACGGTGGGAGCTTGCGACTGCCGGAATACGCCTATGTGGTACGGTTGAGTGTAGCGAATTTGTGCGACATAGGAACTTCTTGCAAGACCCCACACAAAACATAGGCTCCACCGCCATATTCTATATCGCTATATCAGACTTCCTGCCGAAATATCCTCGTTGGATTCTTCCTCTCCCGCAGGCTGTGGAGAAGCCGAAACAGAAGGGAAAGGAGAAGAGTGTGAAAGTAATTCCCCTTCGTCTGATATAACAGGCAATTTGCCTTCAAAGGAAAAATCAGTGTCAGAAATACTGTCCTTATCCGTTGCTTCCGTTTGACTGCAATCATTAGAGTTGGGGACGTTTTCCTCCAGCGGAGTGGTTGGCAAGATGGACACCGTTTTATCGGATAGTGCGCCAGTATTCTCTCCCTCATCTTGTCGGTCTTTGATTCGGACATAAAAAGGATTATCTATGCGATTGCCATTTTCCATCCATGCCGATATACATTTCAGTGTGTGAACACTTGTGCGGTTGCTCTGCGTGGATGCGACAATTCCCAACTGGTTCATCTTATCAAGTACACGGGATATGGTCTTCTTGTCGTAGCCTAACTTGCAGGACAAATCCACTTCCGAAAGGATGGCTTGCCCCACTTGTAAGGTTGTGGAAAATCCTTTTATGGCATAATCGTTTTCTTCCAACACAGCCGCTTCAATAAGTCGGTGCAATATCTTCATACGGTCAATGCCGTATTTGCTTCCTGCCAGATATGCAAGTTGCTCTGACGAAAGCACTATACAATAGTTCAAATCTGTTTTCATCGTCTGTATAATTTGAGATGGTTTATAAATGGTGCAGCCAAAAGAGAAAGTCAGCGGTGCATACCGTAACCTCTCTCCGGCATATAATACTCCTTGTCGTATGCGATGTGGTCAAGTACGTTTTGCAGCCTGTCCAGTTGTTGGCTGTCCAATACACGGATGGCGGCAATGGTAATGTTCTGTGAAGCGATACGGCGGTGTTCACAATTCCGTTCTGATGTACTTCCGTCTCCATCGGCATGGACACTTCGCAGGTAATTGTTCACCGCCTCGGTCTGTTCCTTGCTTGGAAAGGTGGAGGGATAACGGTCTTGAACATACGTAACCATGTGGCTGACCGCATTTGCCAACAACAGGTCACGTTCTTGTAGCTGTTTGATAAGTTCTTCTTTCCTCATATTGTTGGTTTATATTGCCCCGTGTCCCAAGCATTTTTATAACTTTCTATTTTGCTTACTTCCTGTTTTTATTCTTTTTCGAGGGCAAAAGGGGGACAAGGGGACATTAGTTTTTTCTTTTCCCTTATTTTGAAATTAGAATGGTAATTCCAGTTCACTTGGCAGTGTTGCGCAGGACTCTTCACTTGGAGCGTCCACCCTCACCCATGGGTATTTCGTCCGTCCCGTCTTATCGCAGTAGGCTGGATGCAGCCCCTTGACCTTCTCCTGTTCACTCCGTTTCCAATTTGGAATCATGGACATCAAGCGGTTGATGTATTGCGAAGTGTATTTGGACGGATTTCGTCTGACCAAATCATTGGGCAGTTCCTCTATTATCTGTCGGGCACAAACCATATTGAGTGAGGTCATTGTAGAATTTGGTTCTGAGTAGGCTCCTTTCTGATAAGCCAGTCGTGTCGGAATCATCCAATTTGCATATTGAATGGGAACCTCACGCTCCAGATACATTTCTATGTCCTCCATAATTGGGTCAACAAGAATGTTGGAATGTTGCATCTGCACCTCGTTGGCCTTATTCTCCATGTCCGGTGACAAGTAGAGTTTCATTCCTTGTCGATAATAGGCGTATGCCTCTGCCCAAAGCTGAGGAACGGAACACTGTAGTTTATCCAGCCAATCCGACACATGCCCATTGCCTTTGACCAGGATAATCCACCATCGGCGATTTCCATTGTCTCCTTGCAGGAAGTTTGCCTCATTGGTGGTAGCCGCAAAAACATTGTGCCGCATGAACTCCACCACCTTATGCCCATAAGCCGGACGCATATAATCACTGCAACGGCTTAGAAAAGCCTTGGCAGCTTCCGCGTCATTCGCCCGTTTCAAACCATTCAACTCACTGATTTCAATAATCCAACCGTTGGTTATGGTCTCCACTTTCTCCTTGTCACCACTGGCGAAAGAGAATGAATCGTTGAACCATCTCCCACTGATGGCTTTGAAGAAGGTGCTTTTACCAATACCTTGGGGACCGGGCAAGGTCAGTACGTTGTCAAACTTGCAACCTGGATTGAATACTCTGGTTACAGCCGCCACAAACCAAAGTTTTGTCTGTTCCCTGACAAGCGGATTGTCCTCGGCTCCAAGATAATCTATGATGGTTGTGGCTATGCGAGGTTGTCCGTCCCATGTCTCTTGTGTGATGAATTCCTGTACAGGATTGAAACTCCGTTCAGAAGAAGTGGTCTTCAGTATCTCAAATACCTTGTTCTGCGTCAGGCGTATTCTGTATGTCTTTTCCAGATAGTCCTGTATCTTTCCTGCTGATTCTTCATCAATTTTGTTACCATTGACATTGCGGAACAAAGGGCAGAAACACACATCGTCCTGACAGAAGGTATCGTACCTTATCTGACTAAGATTCTCATCCAGTGTGAAAATAAGCCGGAGATTACTGATGGAACGAACCGGATTCCCGTAACTGTCTGTTGCCAGATTCTTTTTCCAATTCTCTTCCATACCGCTATTCTTTGATATGGATGCCACCAGATTCCTTTGCCAAAGCCAATGCAAGGTCTGCATCCACTACGATTTTTCGTCCTATCTGCGTGATGGCTTTGTCTATGATGCCGCTCTTCTTAATGCGATTGGCGGTGGGTACGCTACAACCGAATACACGGGCGATACCCTCTATGCCATAGTAGTTGCCTTTGGATGCCACTTGGGGAGTGGCCGCTTCTGTACTCTCCACACTTTTAGTGATGAGAAAGCAAAGCTCCTCACCCGTCATCATGGCGATGGGCTTTTGGAGTAGTTGGTTAAGATTGAGTTTTTCTTCCATACCTTTACTTGTTTGGTGATTAAATACTTTAAGCCTCGGCTCAACTCTGTAAAACCGATTTCGCAAGCAAAGGTAGTGTATGAAACTCTGTGTGTTGGTCGGTTTATTTATACCTTAATTTAACCGACCGTATTACAACAGTTGTTTGCAAAGTAAATACGGATAGCTGGATTTCCCAACTACCCGTTATTGATAAAATAGTCCGTCCATTGGTCAATCATTCGTTTAGCTTTGGTGTAACTGCTTCCTCTTTGAGGCGAGTTCAAGGTAAGTTCCTTGATTTCCCCGTATCGCTTCTGCGGAATGTCATGCCCATAATGCCGTTGAGAGAACTGTTCTATGGCACGGTGGAAAGTCATGTATCTTGTGGACGCTTTTATCTTGCCGGACTTTACCAATGATTTCAACAGATAGGCAAGACTTATGTCCTCTGTATTCTCTTCAAGAAACAAAAGGATACCCTGCTTAATACGTTCTTTGTCACCCAAAAGAATATCGTCCAATGACTGTATCACTTTCTTGTTTCCACGTCTGCCTTTTACTTTTCGTAAGGCAAACATCACCTCCTTCCATACTTCTGGGTTACACCTTTCAGCAGTGTTTTCCCAATCAGCTTTGGTCTCTGTACCCATTTCAATACTTTCATTGACAAGGAGTGTAACGCATGACTTTACAAGAAACATATCGCCATTGTCAACCTCTTCACAGTTCAACAGGCGGTTGAGTGACTTGGCCATACGTGAAAGACCGTGGTCAAATACCACGAAATAATACATGCAATAAGCCAAGTCCTCTTTCTTTTCCATTACACGGTCATAGAGATTAGCCATGAACTCGCCAATGAACACCGCATGAGAGAGGAAAACTATTTGAGAGATATAGGTTAGACACTGGTAAACCATTTTCCTTTCCAGCTTACTCAACAGATAACATCCTTTGCTGTTTCTCATGAACATATCTAATTGCCCAATCAAGTAGGACCTTAACTCCTGCGGCAGACGATTCCATATTTCAATAGGTGTTTCAGAATGAACCATCAGCTGCCCTGATTTCGGAGAAGTAAGCAGTTCTACCGCGCCTGTTTTCACATTGATGCCTATCCACAAACACTTGTTGGTGATACATCTGGCGATGGTCTCGGTATATTGGCTAGCCCACTGTTGATTTTCGACACCTGATACACCTTTCCCGTTTACAAAATCAGAAAGCCAATTGTACATAATCAAAGCTTCTGGTGGTGTACAGTCACGCATCATCTGATACATATCTATCAGAACAGACATATTGCCTTTAGCCACAGCATCGATGCGCTTACAAAAGTCAGCATACACTTCTTCGTTAGCTGATTTCCATGCACGGATAGCCATATCAGCCGCATCCTTCCTTTTGGAATAGGATTTTATCCTTTCTATGAAATTTATCATCAGCATTACGGATTAAGGTTGTCTGAATAATTTGAGCAGTTCTTCTGTGGACATGCTTGCCAGCTTCGCCAACAGAGCATCCCTTTCAGAAGAATTCTCCAAGTTTAACAGTTTTGAATTGTTCTGCATCTGTATATCAAGAGGATAATGCTCAATGTAGATTTGGGTAATGGCATGATCAGAAGTTGAATGCCCCATGCTTTCAGAGATATAATCCATATCCACTCCGGCATTATGCAGATTAGTAGCAAACGAGTGTCGGCACCATGTGCCGGACGGACAGATGGACTTATCCCAATTCAATGCCTCATGGCAAATCTTAATGACGCGGTCTTTCACGTTTGAGTTCTCTTGCATGGTGTATTTGCGGCGTAACTCTTCCGTTTCCGCTCCTTTTAATATATCGGGGAACACAAAACCGTCCCGAGTCGGAGGTGCAGCTATCTCATCCAAGATATATCGTAAGGGAGGGATGATAGGGACTATTACCTCTGAGCCGTCAGCGCTCCGTCGGGATGTTTTCTTTCGATTGAAGCGGAAAGCTTTGCCATTTGTCTGATAATAATAACTATTATAGGTCAAGCGGCCAGCATCAGCCATATTGAAACCGTTGCAAAGATATTGGGCAAGAAATAATCCCAATGAATAATGCGCACGTAGCACATATTCTTCCGACCAATGTTCTGGATACTTCTTTGATACGAAAAGGTTGTATAGTTCCGTCATCTGATTTACGTTCAAGAAGCTCTGCTTGCGTTTTGCACTCTTGGGAATGCTCACAAGCCCTTTCTCTTTTTTGTTGGAAAAAGGATAGGGCACATCTTTGAGGTAGCCCTCATGCACACACCTGTTCCATACAGCACGGCAACAGCGCAAGTAGATACCGGCCGTAGTGTCGCTGATTTTACCGACAATCGCACCATTTTCGTCTTTAACTCCATTGTGCATACCATCCTTCCACTTCTGAAGTTCTGCTGCACAGATGCAGAAGCCCTTAATTGCATTTTCTCCAAGAATCTTTCTGAATGATTTGAGAGAACACTCATAACTTTCTGCGGTGGTGAAACGTGCTCCTCCGTCTTCTGTACGCAATTCGTGAATGACTTGCTCCCATATACTAATAAAGGATTGTGATTGGGTTATGTCCTCTTTGGATAGCACCACTTCTTCACCCATGATACATTGACGTACCATCTCAAATGTCAGGATGCCGCCTTTGTTCAGATTCATCAAGATTTCTTTGTACTTGGGGGCAATAGTATCTTTCCACTCTTTCTGAAGTTTGTAGTTCTCGCTTTTACATTTCGTCGCATTGCAGATGTCCGAGAACTTTTTCCCAGTAAAAGAGCTTCCAACTGTAAAATAGAAGAACTTGCGGTCAATCGTGAAACGAATAGATAATGGAAACTCACACGCATTCTTTCTGCGGGTACGTGAATCCAACACGATAGAGACAGAACAGTTACGCTCTTTGAAAAGAGACAATGACTTGGTTAATTTTTCCATTGCATTCATTGTTTATGTTCAACATAACCTCTGAATACAGCCGCTTTGCAATGTGAGGCGTACATATACAAAACGCTGCATATAACCACTGAGTCCCTATCCCTTGACGGATAAAAACATTGTCGTTATATGCAGCGGTGCAATCTCGTTGTCTTCTGTCGCTGACTGGTAACCGGGCTTCTGCCAATCGGTCTCAACCCCTGAAGCAACTCTCACGTATTGTTTGAAATAGAGTATTCTCCGACTAATACTCCCTCTACGCTTCGATTCATCGGAATGGGATGACCCTCCCACGAAGGTTAGACAAACTCACTTTTCCTTATTAGGAAAGAGCACCTCTTGGTCATGGCTCGCCATAAATGCATTGCATTTGCAAAGTTACAACATTATTCTGTAAATCAATATACAAATGGAGTATATTTGAGCTTATTTAATCGTAAAGTGTTGTTGCACTAACAAAACTTCGGGTAAAGATATTACAGGATTGCATAGAGCATCATTGAAATTCTATGTGTAAAACACGGTCAACCCAAACAGTTTGTTTACGCATTGTTTACGCAAAGGCAAGAAAAAAGGAGTTGCGAAATTCGCAACTCCTTGATTTTGAAAGTGGACCAGCCTGGGCTTGAACCAGGGACCTCCAGATTATGAGTCTGTTTGAGTAATATTTCATAAAATTCCGTGTAGTATAAAAGTATTGATTTACAACATATAATGTATTTGGCAGTTTGCAAGGAAATACATACATTTGCAGTAGTTTGCTCCCGAAAAGGTCACCTCAAGGTCACCGAAACGGGTAAAGTTTGGCTTATAAATTAACGTATTATGAAGAAAGAAGGAATTGATAAGGTCACCGAAATGGTGAATAAGGAGGTAAAATCCACTTCAAGAGGTGAGAAATGTCTTGCAAAATTCACAGCTTCTAATGGCAATGTATATGGCTCATTGACTCTTGACATACGAAAAGCTGGAGATTATTCGCAACCGCTTCCTGTGGCTGTACGTGTGTGTCATGCCGGACAGAAAGTCTTTCTTCGTTTGGGCAAAACATACACTATGGAAGAATGGTTGGCCTTGTGCGAATACGAAAAAAGTGGCCGTCGTGTTCAACTGACAGAGAGAAACGACATGAAGAATCTAATGGACAGGGTGGAGCTTATAGCCAATCAACTTATCGCAGAAAACAACTTCTCTCTTCGCAAGCTGCAAGACAGATTTCAGGGTAGAAAGGATGATGACAGTACCATCATTACGGTGTGGGATTCATATATTCAATCTAAGACCAATGAAGGTAAGGCTGGCTCTGCTCGTTGCAGTAAGGATGTGCGCAACCGTTTTGTCAAAGATTTAGGAACGGACATATCCTTTGCCGATATAAACCGTGACTTTATCTTGAAATGGGTAAAAATCATGAAGAAAAACGAATTGAGCACGACGACCATTGCCATCGCACTCCGTAGCCTAAGAACCATTATCAATATGTGTATTGCAAATGGCTTGATGAAGGGAGACACCAAGGAAATGTTCAAAGATACAGGCTACAATAAAGCTCAAAGCCGTAAACATGAGTTTCTTGAAGTAGCTACCATGCGCAGACTTTATGACTTTTGGAAAGCAGGCGAGGCAAAAGATGAAGACGGCAACGAACTATTTCTGGGTAGAGAAAAACACGCTATATTCCGTGACCTCGGTTTGTTTCTCTTCATGTACTTAGGTGATGGGCAGAATCTTGCCGATACATTACGACTAACCTATGACGAATTGTACTATGCTACTCACGGTAAACAGTTACGTTTCCTTCGCCACAAGACTCGTGAAAGAAACGAGAGTGCCAGCGAAGTGATATTTCCCGTTACACCCGAGATTCAAGAGATTCTTAACCGATACGGCAATGTTCCCAAACTCGGAAGGCGAGTATTCCCAATAATGAGCGAGTTTATCACGCCTGAACAGGAAATATGGGTTATCCAACGCTACAATAGATATATACGTGAGCACATGGCAAAAGTTGCCAAACTATTAGGGATGGAACAGATGCCTTCTCCTACTTGGGCAAGACACAGCTTCGCCACCAACCTCAATAATTCAGGCGTTGTACCTTATAAGTATATAAGTGACAGCATGGGGCATAGCGGTGGTGGGGACATTACTTCCAATTATATTGGAGCTTACCCTCTTGAAAAGATGTTGGAGTATAACCATTATTTGCTCAATGAGAAGCCCAAAGGCATTGTTCCTCATGTAGATAAGAAAGCCTTGCTTGAAATGTTGAAAGGCTTAAGTAAAGAGGAACGGATGGAATTGATGGCAGGTCTGGCTGACTGATGCAATCGTTTATCGCAAGAATACCAAACGAAACACCGCAAAAATACGGAACAAATAGCCACAAAAACACCAAGTAAAATGCCACAAAAATACCAAGCAAATAGTCGCATTTCAAATAAAATCAGTACCTTTGCTCTAAAAATAAAATAATCGTCATGAAATATTTATCAAGAGTCGCTGATAAGATGCTTCAAGAACGCTTGGAAACATTTGGAGCAGTACTAATAGAAGGTCCGAAATGGACCGGGAAAACAACCACAGCGGAACAGCAAGCCAAAAGCGTAATTAAGTTACAAGACCCAGATAAAGCGGAAGAGTATCTTGCCACAGCAGCCACCAAGCCATCTTTATTGTTGAAGGGAGAGCAACCGAAGTTGATTGATGAATGGCAAGATGCTCCGATGATTTGGGATGCTGTACGTACAGCTGTCGATAATGCAGGAGGTAAACCTGGGCAATTTATTCTGACGGGAAGCAACACTGTGGATAAAACAAAGATTCGGCATACTGGTACAGGACGCATTACACGAATGAAGATTTACCCGATGAGTTTATGGGAATCCTTGGAATCATCAGGAGAAGTTTCTATTCAGGAACTTTTCGACAACCCTGATTACGATATTGATGGTGCTTCAAGCAAATTAGATATTCCAGGGCTGATTATGGCAGCCTGCCGGGGAGGTTGGCCTGCCACGTTGCAGATGCCTGCAACAGCAAGTATGCTCATCGCTAAGGATTATGTGAATAGTGTTTGTGAGAATGATATTTCGGCAGTGGATAACAGGCAGCGAAACCCGAAAATTGCCCGACAAATCATGAAGTCGTATGCCCGAAATATCAGTACACTGGCCAAGAAAAGTAATATTCTTGCAGATGTCACTGCATCAGAAGACATCAGTTTGTCCATGAATACCTTTGATGATTATATCGCTGCCTTGGAAAAATTGTTCGTTATCCAAGATATTGATGCGTGGTGTCCCGCTATCCGTAGTAAGACAGCCATCCGTAGCTCTCCCAAGCGTTGCTTCGTTGACCCATCTATTGCAGTAGCTGCCATGAATATCAATGCAGAAGCATTAGAGACTCAACTCAAGACCTTTGGCTTTATCTTTGAACAGATGTGTATCAGAGACTTGAAGGCATATACAGCTGATTTCAGCAGCCGTCTTTCTTATTATAGAGATAGATATGGTTTGGAAGCTGATTTGGTTCTGCATCTGGAAGATGGCCGTTATGCTCTAATTGAGTGTAAGCTCGGTAGTAGCGAAATAGATAATGGTTCAGAACATCTGCTTGAACTTAAAAGACTGATACAAGAGCACAACAAAACGGAGAAGCAGGTGCCTATTCGTGAGCCGGATTTACTTATCGTCATGACAGGTGGGACTATGGCCTACACTCGTCCCGATGGAGTTAAAGTGATTCCTTTGGCATGCCTCAAAGATTAACCATTTAGCGAAACAGTTTGTATGGGGGATAATATGAAAGAGCTTCCCAATGAAGAACATCCTTTTCAAGTGAAAATGAAGGAATGGGTTGAAGTGAATCAAGAAATCTATTCCAAGTTCAAAGATAAGATTCAATCCGTTTTGAAGGACTCATTGTATGGGAATGATAAAGAGCTGATAGACGATAGAATGGCTATACTCCAAAGCACAATATTGGAAGTCTTAGATAAGGAAGATGGGACGCTTGACGAATTAACGGAGCGATTCACAGCGGCCATAACAGACGGTAATGTGTTCGCTTGCTGTTTGTATTGCTATTTGGAACTGGACAATGGGTTTGAAGAGATAGCGGATGCTATGACGGATTTGGAACTACCTGCTGATGCAAAAGACGTCAAAGATGGTATTAAGGCTTATTTGCAAGACAAAAGACGTGAAACACAAGAGGCAGTCAACAAGGATTTGAATTTACTGGGCTTACGCCGTTGGCACTACGACCATCCCAAAGACTACCAAGAGTTTATAAACCTCTTTGCCAAAGCATACGATGGTGATATGAGTTTTTTCATCAAAGGTATGTCGTACTTGACAGAAATGTTATCGCTTGATGGGATAGAAGGTATTACAGAATTATTGGAGAGCCTTTGTCCCGGTACTGAAAGTTACAACAAAGCCCAGTTCTCAAACAACAATCAGCAAGTTCACGAAAGACTTAAAGACTTATTTGCCTCTACACTTAACCAAGAGACCGTAAAGCAGAAGTTGCTTCACAACAATCCCTTCATGTGCAGCACATTCTACTGGATGATATTTGATGATGGATTTGTAAAGATGGGAGATTTACTCTCCAAAACAATGATGGGAGATGGCTCGTCCATCTGGCAAAAAAGTTTTGGTGGGCAATTTATGCGCTCTTTAATGTTGACCAGCTTTGAAAAAGCGTCTTATACCAAAGGCGCATGGAAAACCATGAGTAAGAACGGTGTGGTCAAAGGGGTTGTTAGTTCCACGTTACAAGAAGCCAAAGGAAGACGTGGACGCAAGCAAGTCTGTGTATTGTTTGAAGAAATGTTCATGCCACCTCATGCAGAACTCTTTACCAAAGAGATACGGAACATACTTACAGAATGGATGGGAACCAATGGAACGGATTCCATTCTTGCCTATCTCTTCGCTGCACTGACCAGTTGTAATTTGCTAAATGACTCATATAATTACCGTACTTTTCATACCGCCATATTAGAAAAGTTTCCCGACTTTGGCTTTAAGTCTGGTTTTGATTGGGCAGAAGCCCTTTATAATGCCATCATCAATGAACATGATTGCGACTACAATCTGAGCCTATCAGAAAAGACTGTGACAAAAGGGAAAGAACAAGCAAACCTGATAGGCATAAGGTTACGCACATTACTTTCCACGGATGTGTATTGATGCCATTTGGGGGAGCAGGAATCGTTAAAGGAATCCTCTCTTTTGTTAAAAGCACCTCGGCAGAAATTGACACGATTTTTACCGAGGTGCTTTCTTTGTGTTCCATTATAATTTCGCAGCATAAACTTTTAAACAACATAATATGCAAGGCAATTTTATAATGTTACAGAAGGATGATCTAAAACAGGTTGTTTCTGAATTGGTGGAAGAACTGGTAGGAAAGAAAACTCAGTCCGATTTGACACCAGAAGAAAGTGACGAGTATTATACACGTGACCAAGTTTGTGAACGGCTTCACATCACCTACACCACTTTGTGGCGTATGCAGAAAGAGGGTACAATCATTGTTCACAAGTTGGGTGGGCGAAACCTATACTCAAAGAAAGAAATCACTTCGCTTGTGAAGTCGAAAGTACAAGGCTCTGGCTGTAGTGAATTGAATGTATAATCACCAAAGAAACAATAGTATGGAAGAATTATATATTCGGGTAGGCACCACAATATATAAGGTGGTACAGCAACCTTTGGTCGATGGTACAACTATTACCCGCCGGCTCCAATGGAGCTTTGGTACTATCCGGCAGGACTATGGAAAGAACAATATTCCTCCCATCACAAAGTATAATGGCTTTTGTACGGTACCGAGCCATATTAACTATCAAAAAGAAGTTGCTGGTTTCTATAACCTTTACGAGCCGATAACCCATGTACCGACAGAAGGATATTTCCAGCATATTTGTTCTTTGGTGGAACATATCTTCGGTGAACAGTATGAACTGGGAATGGACTATCTTCAACTACTCTACCTGAAACCGACACAGAAATTACCGATACTCCTGTTGGTGTCGGAAGAACGGAATACGGGCAAGAGTACGTTTCTGAATTTTCTGAAAGCATTGTTTCAGGAGAATGTCACGTTCAATACCAACGAGGATTTCCGAAGCCAGTTCAATGCGGATTGGGCTGGCAAACTGATGATTGTCGTGGATGAAGTATTACTCAATCGCCGTGAAGATAGTGAACGGCTAAAGAACCTGAGTACGGCACACTCCTACAAGATGGAGGCCAAAGGCAAAGACCGCTATGAAGTACAGTTCTTTGCCAAGTTCGTGCTGTGTTCCAACAACGAGAACTTTCCCGTTTACATTGAGCCGGAAGAAACACGTTATTGGGTGAGAAAGGTCAGCAGACTGGAAAAGGATGACACATCATTCTTGCAGAAACTAAAAGACGAGATTCCGGCCTTTCTGTACCACCTGCAACATCGGAATATGACCACCAAAGAAGAAAGCCGCATGTGGTTTGCGCCGTCACTCATACGCACGGACGCATTGGAGAAAATCATCCGCTGCAACCGTAGTCGCATTGAACTTGATATGGCAGAGCTGTTGCTTGACATCATGGACACCATGCAGGTGGATGTGGTGGATTTCTGCATCAACGACCTGTTGGCATTGTTCAACTATTCGATGGTGAGAGTAGAACGCCATCAGGTGAGGAATGTCCTGCAACAATGCTGGAAGCTGGAGCCTGCCCCTAATGCGCTGTCTTATTCCACCTACCAAATATCTGTGCTGCCGGGGCAGAAGTATTCCGTTTCTCCTAAGAAGGTGGGACGCTTTTATACCGTTGCCCGTGAAAAGTTGAAGGACTACCGTTGAATTTGTTGAATTTGATGAAATATAGGGAGAAACATATGAGCATGGCTTATATGATTCAACAATAGTCTCAACAGTTTTCAACAGAAATTGCTGGTCAAAAGAGAAAAATAGAATCCTAAACCGTTGGATGCAATTTTTATTTTCCCTTTTGTCGGCTCTCTCAACAAAGTCAACAAAATCAACGAGAAATAAACAATCACAAGATTCCTAAAATAACAGTCACATGAAGAAAGAAGATTTAATACCAATTATCGAGCAACATAATCCTCTCTTGGCGAATGCGGTCAGCCGAATGGTTGACTACATCCAAGACCGATGGGCACGTACCCATCCAAGGAACAGACGGAAGCGGTGAACGCCTACCTCCGTTCCGTCCATGCGGACGGCGGCGGCACGGTGAACGAGACCGACATCGCCCACCGCAGGATTGCCACGCAGAAGATAACCATCAACGCTATCCGTGTGCTTGACTATGACCAGCTCAACCGCTTGCAGGATGTGCTGAACCACATAGCGGCGGACAGGGAGTATTACATGCCCGAACAGCGGCAAGGCATGGGCAGGTAGCCGACCATTGTAACACCTAAATATCATAAATTATGGACAAGGAAAAACAGAGCATACATTACTGCACCATCCTTTCGGACGAGCAGTGGAATTTTATTTTGGAGGGCAGGTTTTCCGCCCAGAGGCAAAGATGCCTGCACAGGCTGATGACCCATGCAGTGAGGACAAAAACCGTTTGCAACATCAAGGGCATAGAAATCGCCTTGGAGGTGGGAGAAGTCGCAGCTTCCGATGTGGAGCTTGCAGAATATTTGAAATGTAACCGTAAGACCATCGGCAAACTCATTGACTGTTTTAACAGGCTCGGTGTGCTGACCACCCGAACCAATAACCGCACTTCCATACACACCCTGCATTTCCTAACAGGCTGGTATGTCGGTGGTGTCCTCCTGACCAATCCCCATTATGTCAGACCATCGGCTAATGCCAACGGACAGGCTGACGGCAGACGGACACCATCTTCCGATGAAAAGTTGCCACAGGACGGACAAAGTTTTATGTCGGATAACCGCCAATGTCGAGAGCAGGAAGTGAACACCACGGAAAGCGGCGCAGCAGCCCTTTCTTCTTCCCTTTGTTCGTCTATGTTCTCCGACCGTTCCGCTGACGGGCAGGACAGCGAGGACAATGCCGACCATCCCCGTATCATAGACAGTGGGGATGCGATGCCTGACGGAAACCACATAGAGAGCCACAAAGAGCTGCAAGACGGCACGATTGACGGTACAGACAATACCGATACAGGTACAGAAGATTGACGGGCTCAGAGGGCGGATTTCAGCGGTACTCCGTTGTCGTGGCGTGAATGAATGGGCTTGCCCATATATAGCCCACTATAACTTCTCCGCTTCGCTCCGAAGTTGTGGGCTCTCCCGAGGGGCTGGGCGTTGCCCCGTCCCACTTAGGACGCTGCCCTAAGAACCCGGCAAGGACTTTCAGCCCTGTGCAACCCGACCAAAGAGTGACCCTCTCTTTGGAAACTCCGCTTAGTGGCTTCCGCCCCTAAGAACCCGGAGCAGGAAGTGACCCTCTCCCTGCACCCTCCGATTAAGGCGCCGCCCTAACAACCCATTGTTGAACTCAAAAACAAACAAGCCCTATGGCACAAAAGACATCCATCAACATAAAGCCCTGCAACCTTGGAAGCAGTAGCCCGCATAATAAACGGTCAGCAGAATACCTCGCCAATATCCGCAAGGAGAAATTCTATATCCGCACCGACCTTATGGAGAGAAATGAAATGTGGGTATCATCACAATTAGGCGATACCTCATTGACCGACTACTACAATCAGATAGCCGCAATGGTCAAGGAAAAGACAGGTCGGGCGATGCAGACCAAAGACCGTGAACGGGTAAACAAGAAGACGGGCAAGGTGACCATCGTCCGTGGCAGCACTCCGCTCAAAGAGGGCGTGGTTGTCATCAAGGAAGATACCACGATGGAGCAGTTGCACAAGTTCTGCAAGGTGTGTAACGAGCGTTGGGGTGTCACAGCCCTACAAGTGTTCATTCACCGTGACGAGGGGCATTACGGAATACCCGGCGACAATGCCACGTGGAAGCCAAACTTACACGCCCACATCGTATGGGATTGGATGAACCACGATACGGGCAAGTCCTGCAAGCTGGACGAGAAAGCCATGAGCGAAATGCAGACGGTTTTGGCTGAGTGCCTGGAGATGGAAAGGGGCACCTCAAAGGAGGTTACAGGCAAGGAGCATTTGGAACGCGCGGACTTCATCCTTGCCAAGCAGAAGCAGGAAGCGGAACGACTAACCCAAGAACACAAAACCAAAGAAGAATATAGTGCAAAACTTGATAACGAAATTGCAGAAAAAAAGTGCAAAGTCAATGTAGAGAATGGCAATATCATTATTTCAGGTATGGCTTATATGATTGGCAAGGGGAAGTTCAGTGAAATGGAAAAGGAGAATGAACGTCTGAAATCTGAGTTGCCCAGGCTGATAGCCTTGCAAAAGGAACAGTTCAATACAGCCGTCAGTAACCAAGTAGCAAAAGAAGTCGCTTCTTTCAATGAACGTCTCAATGCAAAGATAGCCGAAGCCGTACAAAACAGACATCATTGGCTTGCATGGCAAAAAAAAGCCAACATGATAGGAGCAGAACTAGAAACTACCCAAAAGTCTTTGCAGACGATGATAGAATTACAGCAAACTGCTATTGACTTATTGGTAATCTTCCTAATGAACATCAGCGAACTGTTTAGAAATGCGGTACAGATGATTATTGACTTTGCCCAAAGTAAATATCAAAGCATTCTGCATAATGAACAGGCAGCAGTTATCAAACAAGCGGTATGCTGTTTTACCGATATACGCAAGGGACAGGAAACCATCGGAAGTGCATTGGTCAATGCGGCTGTCTCGAAGGGTAAACTTGATAAGATGGAAGAGAAAAAGGTTAGCAAAGAAGTGGAATCAATTATCGCTGGAGAATATGACTACAAGATTGGACGAGACAACAGTATAGGCTACTAACAAACTATTTCATCATCTTGCCGACTGAAATACAAAATAATATCTTAATTTTGCATATAAAAATGATGTGAATATAAATGCATAATAAACGAATATATGAATCGTAGAATTAATCATAAAAAATGGAGTCTACACAAAAAAAGACTTCACCGTAAAAGAAGAAGTCATAAAAAGAAAACTTTTGTTCCACGTATTATAGTTGACACTAACGTTTGGTATCAATTGGGCAAAGATGATGTGTTATTCAATAAAGTAAGAGATAAACTTGCGCCAATTTATAATAATTTGTGGGAGATGTCTAATACTGGTGCATTATATAATAAGTTAGATATGGTACGGAACGGGATTAGAAAAGCAATGGTGTGCTCTAAAAAAATGATTATTACCGAACCCTTGAAATATTTAATAAAGAGAGCAAACAGGAAATATCGAGCGAAAACAAGTGACTATACAGAACAAATGTTACTTTTCACACAAAAAATAGCCAATGGATATTATATCGAAGAAAAACAAAAAGATGATTTCTACCATTACATACAACAATCTAAAAGTCAGCTTAAACAGATATCTAATGACTTAAATAAAACTGCCCTTGAATGCCAAAATAGAATTAAAAGTTATAAAAAACATAGACAAGCAAATACGTATTATTTGACAATTAAATATTTGGATTTTATGGCTCTTCAAGCAACTAACAATAAGTTTAATCTAAAAAGATTACCACTAAAAGAGTATGAGTTATTAATATTGGTCTTAGATAAACTCTTTAAAGATTTAGAGACAGGCGAAAGAAAATGGCAAAGGAATGATTTATTTGATTTATTCAATTTAGCCTATGTAAGACGAGGGGATAAATATTGGACTAATGAAAAGAAATGGATTGATATTATTAAAGCTGTAGGTTGTGAACATTATCTATATCAATTATAATTCTTTGATGGTGTACTTTTAAGGTACGGCATTAAAAGAATAAGTCGCACCATATCCACAAGGATATGAATTGGTCTCTATAGTTTGCCCCTTCCACCTCAAAAAGAAACTAATAAAATATTTTACCCTAGCTGACTTAAAAATTAACATGATAGTCCACAGTGATAAAGCCTCCAAATCACTGTCTAATTAGGGACATATACTGAATATCCCTAATTATGATTGAAGTTTGAACGCCATGAATTTGAGTGGCAAAATCTAAAATGACTAAAAATACACATGGACTTTCTTTTCTTTTGGTTCATTGATAATGTATATTCCTGTTTGAAGAATGTCTAAATTTTCGTCAACATACTTACATTCTTCATCTGTATAATAAATCATCCAAGGTGTTTGGAAACCTTTTTTGATAATTTCTAACGTATTCAGAATTTCGCCCTTAAAACATCCTATCTGCCCCTTTATAACATTGCGAATAGTCTTTAGCATAGGGAGTCTTATTCTTCGTATTTCTTGTACTGAATAACTTTCAAAATCATCTAATATAACAAGATTTACGTATTCATCTGTGCCATCTATCCAATCTTTTATATTAACATTAGTAATGTTTCCGACAACAATGCTTCCTACAACTTGAATATATCCAGTTGTAATAATAATTGAAGGTATATTCCGATAAATAAAAAGGTTTACATTTAGCCATCCTGTATTAAGGTATGCTCTATCTGGTTGTGTCGCAAGCCCAATGATAATATCTAAAGATTTCTCATTAAATGCAAATTTTACTTCATAATTCATTGGTGCAAACTCTGATAAATTCTGTCCAATAGAATATTGACATTCGCCTTTATTGCTATATTTAAAACTAATTTGAGATTTCATGAGATACATTTATTAAAAATTAGTTTAGTAGATGACAAAATATAAATTATGTTGTTATATGCCTAATTATTAGGTGTTTATATTTGCAAAAGTCCCTAAGAATCAGTATCTTTAAAGAAAAGTTTGCCCGCTTTTTCGTATGAAGACAACTGACTTTAAGGACTTGGGCAAAGTTAACCAAATCCTTCCGATTATGCAAGAACATTTTGGGAAATCGATGAATCTGGCCCGCATAAAGTTTATGGCTTTCATGCTCCATGCCCTGTGTGTAGTACAGACCGTAAGCCTCCATAAACTCGCGGCGGCAATGCCAACCTCTGTTGAAAGGGACTCCAACCTTCGCCGCATTCAAAGATTCATAGCCAAGTACGCCCTCAACTTTGACCTTGTGGCGCAGATGATATACTCTCTGCTTCCCGTCAAGACAGGGCTGGTGCTGAGCATGGACCGTACAAACTGGAAGTTCGGTGATTTCAACATCAACATCCTTATGCTCGGCGTGGCATACAAGGGGATTGCATTTCCATTGATGTTCAGCCTTCTGCCTAAGAAAGGGAACTCCAATTGGAAGGAACGCAAGGCAATCGTTGAACGATTTGTCCGGCTGTTCGGCTCCGAATGCATCGACTCTCTTGTTGCCGACCGGGAGTTTGTCGGCAAGGATTGGATCGGTTGGCTCAACCGCAATCATATACGATATTATATCCGGATCCGGCAGAATTTCTGGCTTGTCAAGCCTTCCACAGGGGAAAGAATCCGTGCATGGTGGCTCTTCAATTCCCTGAAAGTGGGGCAGGAAAGATTTTATTACAAGCTTTTCCTGCACAAAGGTGAGTACGTTTATCTTGCCGGAAGCCGAATCAAGAACTCCGACGGTGTGCCTGAACTTCAGATCCCCATCTGCTTCAACCGCCCGGAAAAGGGTGTCGACACTTATAAAAGGCGATGGGAGATCGAGACCGCATTCCGGGCTATGAAATCCTCCGGATTCAATATCGAAGACACGCATTTGCGCGACACAGAGCGGATTGCAAGACTTCTGGCAATGGTTTGTATTGCTCTTGTATGGGCGTATCTCGTTGGGGAACATAAAGATGAAAACGTAAAGCCTATAAAGACATTGAAACATGGACGTAAAGCCAAATCTTTAGTAAAGTACGGCTTGGAGGAAATCTCCAACGTGCTTTTTCGACCAATTTATGTCCCGAAATTTGATGTATTCAAATTTTTGTCATGTACTTAGTGGAAAAATACAAGATTTATGTTTATCTTTTCTTTCTACCTCCAAAGGTATATCCTACAGAAACTCCAATATTATTATAACCTCTATAACCTAATCTGGAATAAGCTGTTATTCTAAAATGATTAAGTATTTCAACCCCAAGACGTGGTGTAAAGATTGCTTTTACTGCATCATCTCCATAATATCCTTGAACGACCTTACATGATGCAATACCAATACCAATTCCGATAAATGGGGAGAATTTCTTTCCTCTTCTGAAATTATAATCTGAAAATGCAGATAGAGATAAAATTCTGTTTGACAGATTGGTGTCTTCATAATTTCTTGCAGTACTACCGCCATATAACTCCATACCAACATCTATTGGGCTGTTATAGAAGTTGTATCTTCCTTCGAGTGCGAAAGCAGGACCAATCTGTTTGTTACCTACATATTTGTCGATACCATAGGTTCCACCTAATGAAATTTCAAATTCGAAAGGTTTTAATGGGGTATTTGCTTTTGTTTCTGCTATTACAAATAGAAAGCTAAGTATAATAAGATAAAGATACTTCATTTTTGCGTTGTTTATTGTTCTTTTCAGATAAAAGCTTCCGATAGCATCTATTCGGAAGCTTTTATTAGCTCTATATTATTGTTAGAATATATATGTACAAGATATATCAAAGCTTCTGTTTTTATAATCCATAGGATACGTTTTTGTCTTTAGATTTTTCAATCCCCAGTCATATCCTGCTGACAGTTGTATGTGTTTAGCATATTCAACGCCTATTTTACCCCCTATACCATAGTCAAATCTTTTGAGATAGTCTTCAAAGATATTATCAGCGACAGTGGTATTCTTATTGCTGGAGGTCATGTTATATTTACCGAACAAACCCACGCCCAAATATGGTCCGGCATTTACAAATACAGAAAATTTCTTTGAAACCGACATCATATATCCGATATGAATAGGGATGTTAAGATAATGAGGATTTGCGCTCCATTTGGTTGCGGATTTATCTCCGTTATTGTAATAATAAGGTGTTTCCCAATTCTTGTTGGTTAGCATTATACCCATGTCAAGATACAGCCCTTTGTCATCTTTGAAAAAGTATTCGCCCTTAACACCTACATTATAGCCAATCTTGTTTTCGTTGTTTGTTATGGAGTTCAGATTCATTCCTCCTGATACTCCAAATTTGAAATCCTGTGCGTTTACTGAAAGAATACAGGTTAATACAATAAGAAGTGAAAATATTTTTTTCATATATTACATTACTGTTATATTTTTAAATGTCTGATTACCTCTTGCATCTCCACATTTTCCGCTTTGGAAGTTTTTTACAGTAGAGTCAAATGTTTTACCAACTTTTTCAGGTGGCAGGTTTAATATGCAAACACCTGAGCGTGGTCCGATAACTTTATTAGAATAGTTGAATTGAGGACTGTTGAAAGATAATGATTCTATTGAATAATTTGTATTAATGCTTTTATTCCATAAAACTACTTTCTTTTTTGTTTGGAAACTGATTGCAAGAGAATGACCGTTTACAATGCGACCTATTGTCATTGTACTTTTATATTTTCCTTTTTTAATGGTGAGTGAGGCATTCTTAAATTCTTTCCATCCAGGTTGAATAGGACCGGGTGCTCCGGCTCTGCTTGCCTGAATATCATTTGTCATAACCACTGTATAGTCATCGTATGTTGGATGTGCATTATCGGCTTTTTTTAAAGAGTTGCCAATCACTACATATCCATTGGTGCTACCTGTTATTGAAAGTTCTTTGTCTGTGAAATTTAAATAAGGTGTCAAGTCATATTGGTCTTCTGGGTTGAAAGACAGCATTGATGAATATTTCTTTTTGTATTCATTTGCTTTGGTCTCAATATCGTTTAGATCATCGCTATCTAGTATTAAATCAGCTTCATTATTCGCTGATTGTAATAAAGTAAAAGCTCCATCGAATCCTATTTCTTGGAAGTAAGAAGTTTTTTCTTCATCAGTCATACCGCTTAGTTTACTTAATACTTTACGATAAGTTTCTAAGTCTCTAAAGCGAAGAACTTTTTCGTCTTGCGTACCATTTGAACTTCTTGTTCCATTACTCCATGCGCTCAGATTAGAGACTTCAACTTCTGGTAGTTGATTTTCTTTTGCGCTGTTCAGAATTTCGTTCTCATTGTTACAAGAGAACAATCCTAATACTAAAAATCCTAATACAGTTACATAGGATAATTTCATTTTCTTTGATTTGTTCATTTCGTATAATTTTTATGATTTTGATTTGATGCAAAATTAATACGATATATGCTATTACCGATTTGTAACGGACTTGTTTTTTCTTGGAATGCCATTCTTAAAAGCACAGTAAATCAATCTGTTAAGATTTGAATGTTTGTAATGTCGTAAAAAGCAGTTGGAAGACGAAATTCAATATAAAAAAACAACGAAATTAGTTGCTTTTTGGAGCCTTTCTGAATAAAAATTATTGGGTAGTTTTAGATTGGGAATAAAATATAAACAGCCATATTTATTATGGCTGTTTTGTATTCTTATTTGTCGATGGTATTTTGGATCATATTATAAATCATGCCTCCCATGTCTATTCCAATACTGAATTTATTAAACTTATAATATGGGGTTACGATTGGGGTAATTTGCCATCCTTTTTGTATGTCATAATATCTTTGAATGCCTACTTCCATTCCAAAACGGTCGGTAAAGTCATACCCTATAGTTGTGCCGTAATAAATATTATTGAAGTTATATCTGCTGTTCGGGCTGTAAGCACCAAATATTTTTATGCGAAACACCTCATTCGGATGGTATGTCAATGAACCAAACATCCCGAATGACTGACCTATACTGTATGGAAGATTGAATTTTACTGCATTAATACCTGCATTTATATCAAAAAAGGCATTAAGCTGTCGTTGGTAAAAGATTGAGACTTGATTTACCCTACCGATGCCAGGTATTGTAGTTTGTGAACCGCTGCCGTACAGATTGGGAAAAAGCTGTCTGCAAGAACTATAATCTCCATAAAACATAGGAGACGAATTTATATGATAAGCCGGGATATAAAACGGACTTTCGGTATTAATATCCAAAACAGTGGCAGAATCATAATTTTGCGATCCGCTTACTTTCACGTTCTTAATTACTGATGTCTCTCTGTCAAATGATATAAAACCTTTATCTGAAGATGTTTTTATTGTGGTATTATGCCCGATAGTGTCTTTGTTTACAACTTCCTGCCCTAAAAGATTTGTACAAAAGAAGCATGACATTAATATGAAAGCATATATAAATTTCATGTCAATGTCATTTGAAAGTAACTTTTACCTTTTCAGTCTTATTAAGCGGACTGTAACTAAGGCTTGCACATCCTGACAGGTATATTGATATAAAGCCTGCCAACAACATTAGTAATAACTTTTTTGTTTTCATTTGTGTAATTCTCTTGATTGACAATGCAAATATAACATTAAAAGACGGATTTACAGTTTGTAAATCAAGAGAATATTATTGTAATTTCATTTCATAATATACTAATAATCAGATACATTTATGAATAAAAACTTGTAATCGTACTAAGTTTTATTGTAATGACAATTTCTCTTTAAGAAAAGCTATAATATCCGCTCCTTCAGGAGCATTAATCTTCTTTCTTACATTGGTCTTGTACTTGTGTACAGAGAATACGCTGTTCATCCAGATGGCCGCTATCTCTTCGGTCTTGAATCCTGATACGAGCATACAGCAGAGCTGGAGCTCTTTCTCGTTGAGTGCAGGATATTCTTTTGTCAATTTTGAGTGGAATCCGCCAAAAGAAATGTCTATGTGCTTATAAAACTGCTCCCAATGCGTGGCCAGCAGGTCATTTCCCTTAACAATATTGTATTTGTCAAGGTCTTTCAGAAATTTTGCGCTTTGTGTCTGTTGTGTAGCTCTCAGCATGGCTATTTTCTTGGCTATTTCAAAATCACGCAAGATAAAATTCTTTATCTCATCCTTTACGTTCCTCAGATTTTCAAAGGTATTGATTTGTTTCTGTAAAGCCAGCACTTCGTAAACCTGTTTCTTTCTTCTACGTATATGTATTGCCAATCCCACACATAAAGCCAAAAGAAGCCCTGTAACTCCGTATCTGTATAATGATAATCTTTTGTGGAAAGCTTTTTTCTCCTGTATGTTGGTGTATGCCTGTATCGCCTCATTCAACGACTGCCCGCCTATGTTTTCGATAGCCGTTTGGTACAGCCTGTTTGCATTTTGCAGACAGGCTATCTGTTCCTCCCGGTTACCGTTTTCCCCGGCAAACTCTGCGCATATCGTGTAAAACTCCGTTTCCGTAAATCCGATGCCTGTATCGGTATTGTTTTCTATCGCCAGTTTTTTATGTCTTTCCGCATTTTCCAGATCTTTCTTCAGATAATAACAATAGGTCAGAATGGAATGACAGGTAAATTTATGTTCTGGCAACTCTTCCTCATTCAATGCCTCTTCCAGATTGTCGATGCACGAATCCAACAAGTCCATCTTAAAGAGGGCTATCCCTTGCAGACGCTTGATGTCGTTATAATACACGTTGTCTTTCTTGACCTTGCTTTCTATTGTTTGCAGCGTGTCGTATGACTCCTTGTATTTGCCTACATACAAAAAACTTTTTGCAACATTGATTTGCGCCAACAAGCTTATATCCTGAAAGTCTATGTCCTTCAGGCATTGGTTGGCGAGTGTCTGATATTTTATGAATTTCAGAGTGTTGTATTGGCGTATATACATATCCCCAAGGTAGCTGTACAGATAGAACAGCCACTCGCTGTCTTCTTCGCTCTTGGCTATTCTGACTGCGTTCTCTATGGTATGCACCTCGCTTGATAGGTCTTGTTCCTTCCTGTATATCTTGGCAAGAAGAAACAGTGCTTCAAGCTGTTGTTGCGGCAGATTTCTCCTTTGGAATGTTTGAATACTTGTCAATAGCAGTTCTTTTGACGGATAATAGTTTCTGTTTATGTAATTATGTGCCAGAGAATACAATAGGAAGTCCGTAGCCTCCTTTTCGTCATTGACGCTATTGGGTCGTATTGTGTCAATCCGTGCGAGATATTGCTGCGGATTGTTTTCAATAAGAATTATCTTGTCATCAAATGCAGTGTTTGCCGTATTGTCTGATTTACAAGAGTATAAAGTACACATCAATAGTGTGTGTAAGAAAATGAAGCCTACCTTTTGTCTCATATAACTTTATGTAAAGAGATGATTTATAAATAATATGGTAAAACACCTCTCTTACTATAATATAGAGAGGCTCTCAATCTTGCTTCCTTGGTTCGCACAGCAAGGTATACAATTGCGATGGTAAATATACCTCTTTCTTGTAACATTTTCGCAATTTGATAAACTTTTTTATTATCCCTTACCATTATAGGGAAAATGGGATTGACTGATTTACCTATATCGAAACCTCTTTCTGTCAGTTCTTTTCTGAGATAGCTGGTGTTATCCCATAACTTTTTTCTGATTTCAGGCTTTGTTTTGATTAACTCCAGTGCTTTCAATACGGAGGCAGTTACTTGTGGGGTAGGAACGGCAGAGAACACATTACTGTCTGCATAAAAACGAAAATATTGTATGAGCTTATTTGAAGCGGCAACAAATCCACCTACACATCCTAAATATCATCCAAATCGCTTTGAATTTTGGCTTCTACATTTTGAGAATCACGATAGCGAATCAGCACCATACCTTCGTAAACCCCAGAGGATTTTTCAATTGAAAGTTGTATATCTCCACCTGTCACTTCCCATGCACTACCATATACAACTGTTCCTTGATGGACTTCTGCCATTAAAGCAGCATTGGAATCAGAAAGGGCTGGATTTTTTTCTTTTGAGATAGACGGCTTACCATATTTGCGAGTATACAAATCTTTATAGTAGTCATAGGTGTTAACGAGAGTGTTCCATTCTTCGCTCGGATCAAATAAAACAACTACAGCAAAAACATTTTTCCCATCGTCTGTAGCAGTTACCCCTACAGTCGCTTCACGGCCAGTAAAATCCCCTGTAAACAAAGAGATATTGTTTTCCTGCCCGATAGAAGTAAATCCTTTGGTTTTTAGTTTTTGACAAAACTTGGTCATGCTTCCTTCAATAGGAATCCCTTTGAATGAAAGGTGTTCTTGTGCCATGATGTTAATGGCAGCTAAGAATACGGCTAAAGAGGCAAGAATCTTTTTCATAATTTATGATGGTTGATTTGTTATAGTTAAAAAGTTACTCATTTTTAGCTATATAGCAAATTATTTTAGCAATAATCGTCAATTCCATCTTCTCCATCCCATTCTAAACCTTGGGCTAATGTAAAAGCCTTTCGTGCGCCCTGTTCCTCAAAGAATGTTTGTCCCTCGTGAATATATTTATCACCTTCAAATAACACAGTAATCAAAGAGAATTTCTTGATACCATCGTCTGCATGGGTTCTGATTAAAAGGGAGTTCCCTTTCAAGGCGAAATCGTCAATATAATGAGTGGAATATTCATTCTTGGTAACGATAGCCCCTTTTTTAAGCACCTTGGAATATGTTTCCAATGGTTCTTCATCCCAACGAATTGGGCATAGCGGAAATTCTGTCGGTGTACGCCAATACTTTTGCATCGCAGTCGGTGATAGCGATTCAGTCAGAATGTCTTGCTTGTATTCTACGGCAGAGAATTCTGATTGGTTACTGGGTACAGAACTGTACTTAGAAAATGGCTCAATGTGTTCGTGGCGTTTGGTCGATGCATAAATCCACTCGCCCATAGTACCATTGCTTGTGCTTGTTGGAGCAGATGGTGTTTCCGCCCATAATTTCAAGCGTTCATATGAGGCCTTTGCTTCCTCGGCGGAAACAGTCCGCATCCATGCAAAGTTTGGATTGTCATTGGCAAATTCCTGTATGATTGAAGGGTCGTTTATGAATGCTTCAATACTCCCACATAGAAACTCTATTCTCTTTCTTGTAATAGGATTTAGCAAAACATTTTCCAACTTTGTTAACCACCTTAGATTTTGAGGGCGATTGTTTCGTCTATTGGTGTCTATATGGTCAACAACATGTTGGGGTGTAGGTGGCTCCCCTAAGAAAGCATAGGCAACAATGCGATGTACTCTTTCGCCGCCAATAATCATATATCCAGTTTGTTCATTAGCTTTTCCGAATGTCCAAATATCATCTTCTTTCCTTACTCTTTTACCTATGCGAGAATGGCGCAATACCGCCCCATTGTCACGGACAGAATAGGTTTCACCTTTGTAGATGCAATCCTTAATCTCCTTATAATCATTCAATAAATTTCTCATTATTACCTCCTTCCAAATCTGTCATAGGTTTCAAAAGCTAACAGCAAGACTTTTCTCCATTCGTCTTGTGTCTTGTAATCTAGCTTCACATTTACACAGACTGACCCATAGATGACATTAGTGCAGACTTCGACTTCACAGTTATTCGTGCTGTCGTGGACTACTCCAATAGGAAGCGCAAGGTTGTTGCCGATTCGCTCTTGGAGAGTGTCTCCGATGGTGAAAGTTATGAAATAGTCAGGCAATCCAAAATCTGGTGTAGCACAATCTTCATAGCCAGGTTCGTCCAATTTACAGAAGATAATTGTAGACGGTTTTCCCAATTCTCGCAATATATTCGGTACGACCTCAAAGAATTGTGATACTGCCTTTTGCTTTTTTACATCAGCCCCACTCATTTCTTCTTCATTTATCAATTCAAGGTCATCGGCAAGCTCTTTGAAAAAGTTCCACCTTAAAACCTTTGATATCTGTTTAAGCTGTACGATGTCAATTTTGCTGCGCTTGAATATGTCATACACATTGTTCCTTTGGCAGCAAATCAATCGTGCAAACTCTGTGATTGGAATTTGCTGTTTCCTCACCTCCTTTTCGATAAGTTTGCCAATGGTTAATTTTTCACTTTCCATATTGCATAATATTTATGGATACAAAGTTACAGAACGAAATATACGCAAAGAAGAAATAGGTGTATCATGTTATTGTGCATAATGTATTAATTTCAAGAATATTCAATAATTCCTCGACAAGTTATTGCGGTCTTATCTTATCCCTTACACGAATAATTGCAGCGATTTATTTAAAAAGCCAGATTTAGCCACTCTCTCTATTTAAAAATCTATAAAAACTCTCTGTAATTTCATGGAATTACAGAAGGTCACTATTACAGAGTTTCGCTTCAGAAAGGTCACCTGAAGGTCACCAAATAAAAGAAAAAGCACCTACAAATCTTTGTAAGTGCTTGATTATTAAAGTGGACCAGCCAGGGCTTGAACCTGGGACCTCCAGATTATGAGTCTGTTGCTCTAACCAACTGAGCTACAAGTCCGATGCATCCTTGCTTGGATAGCGGGGACAAAAGTAGCATTTTCTATTGAAATATGCAAGACTTTTGGATAAAATTCCTTATAACCTTTGTCCTTAGAACTTATAAGTTCGTTTTGGATTCTTGGGAAACCAGCCTTTTTTCACTCGTTCTTCCTGCTCGAATATCTCCTTGATGGTCCAGAACGAGGAAAATGCAAAGACGCCCAAAAGGGAGGCTATCATGATGTTCTCCGTATAAAGGGAGGCAATGATGCCGCCGATGCCGAGTAAAAGGAAAATCCACCAGCACTTGGTGCCCCAATAATATTCGGCTTTCACAACTATGGGGTGAAACAAGCCGATGATGAGGAATGTGCAGATACCTATGACAAGGCCCGACAGATGATATTCGTTCAAGAAATCCATTGTTGTTCGTTATTTCTCGGGGCAAATAGGAATCTCCTTCTTGATGCTCTGTTCCAGGGAAATCAAGGTCTCGGTAGCGGTTACGCCAGGAATCTCCTGCATCTTGTTGTTCAGCAAATCCATCAGATGCTCGTTGTCGCGGGCATATACCTTGGTCAGCATGGTGTACGGACCAGTGGTGAAGTGGCATTCTACGATTTCGGGAATCTTGCCCAGCTCAGCAACTACCGTCTTATACATGGAGCCCTTTTCCAGCTTGATTCCTACGTAAGTGCAGGTTCTGTATCCAAGGGACTTGGGATTTACATGATAGCCTGAGCCAACAATAACGCCAAGGTCAATCAGGCGCTGTACACGTTGATGGATGGCAGCACGTGACACGCCACATTCAGCAGCTACGTCCTTGAAAGGGATACGGGCATTTTGGGAAATGATTTCCAGAATCTGCCGGTCAAGATTGTCTATTTTTTCCATAATAGTAAATAAGTAAAGTTCTTGTTGTTATCAAATAGTAAGCAAATATAGGACTTTATTTTAATTTATCTATAAAAAGGGACGGAAAAATGAATAAAAGTGAGGGGTAACGATAAGGCGCGGATTACGCGGATTTCACGGATTTAGTTTACCAAATCCGCGTTATTCCTCGTAATCCGCGCCTAAAAGAAGTAACAAGAGGGTTTTGCCCCTCCCTTCGGATTGTTACATTACTTCTCGATACCCAGCAGTTCCACTTCGAATATCAAAGTAGAGAACGGCTTGATTTGGCTACCGGTTTCTCTTGAACCGTATGCCAGGTCGTAGGGGATATAGAGTTCCCACTTAGAGCCGACGGGCATCATGGTGAGGGCCTCTGTCCAGCCTTTGATTACCTGGTTGGCACGGAAAGTAGCAGGTTCGTTGCGCTTGTAAGAGCTATCGAATTCTGTTCCGTCAATCAGCGTACCTTTGTAGTTTACTTTCACCTTGCTGCTGTCGGCAGGAACGGCACCGTTACCCTTGGTGATGATTTTGTATTGCAGACCGCTCGGGGTAGTTACTACACCTTCTTTAGCCTTGTTCTCAGCCAGGAACTTTTCACCGGCAGCTTTGTTGTCAGCATACTTTTCTGCAGTTGCTTTTTCTTTGATGGCATCCATCTGAGTACGCATGTACTCTTGAGCTTTCATCATATCCATAGCACCACCCTTGCCGATGACACCTGCTACGAAACCTGCCAGCAGATTTTCGCGGCTGATGCTCTGTGTGGAGTCGTTGCCGAAGATTTGTTGGTTGAAGCCTTCCACCCATTGCTTGCTGACCATCTGGCCTACTTGCAGACCGGCCATGTAAGCCACGTCTTTCTTATCGATTTTGGCTGCGCCTTCGTTGAAACCTTTCAGGAATTCTGACATCTGGGTTGAGTCAATGCCTTGTTGTGCAAGATACTGGTCCAAACCTTCTGTACGTGCCATACCGATGGCGTAAGATAATGAGTCGATGTCCGTCTTCAAATCAGCTTTCGGACTTTGAGCAGTACAAGATGCCATGCCGGCAGCTACTGCAAGAGCCATGAGAAATGTTACTTTTTTCATTTTGCTTTTACTTGTTTGTTTATTTAGATAAAATTTTCTGTAATTCGACTTCGAATACGAGCGTGCTGTGGGGAGGAATCATCTCGCCGGCACCCTGCGCTCCGTATGCCAGGTCGCTGGGGATGTAGAGTTTCCACTTGGCACCTTCGGGCATAAGCTGAAGGGCTTCCACCCAACCGGGTATCACTTGGTTTACACCGAATGTGGCAGGCTGGCCGCGCTTGATGGAGCTGTCGAACAGCGTTCCGTCAATCAGTGTGCCTTCGTAGTGGCATTGTACCTGGTCGGTTGCTTTGGCATAGTGACCGACGTTTCCTTCTGTGATAACTTCGTATTGAAGTCCGCTGGGAAGCGTAACAACTCCCTCGCGTTTTTTGTTCTCTTCCAGGAACTTTTTGCCGGCTTCTATGTTTGCTGCGTTCATCTTCTCCTCCAGTTCGGCGAAGTACTTGTTGACGATGTCACGGGCTTCTGTGTGGCTGATTGCCGTCTGGTTGCCCTCCAAAACGTCTTTGATTGCTTGTGCAAAGTCATCTACTGCAATGCCTTTGGCACCCATGCTTAAAAGATTCTGACCTATTCCAAGGCCGATAGCATAACTGAATTTGTCCATAAGATTCTTTTGTTGACGACCGGATTGGTTTCTTTTCCAGTCTATTGCAAATTTATGAGTGGCAAAAGTACGTCTTTTATTTGAATGATAAGGCTTTTAAGTATTTAATTTTTCTTATTTATATCACAACTTGAACATTCTTCTTATATTTGTCTTACTTTAATAAAGGAAAGGAGCGGAAAATGAAGAACTTGGTCATATTGTCGGGTGCTGGTATGAGCGCCGAGAGCGGCATCAGCACATTCCGTGATGCGGGCGGATTATGGGACAAATATCCGGTGGAGCAGGTGGCGACTCCCGAGGGGTATGCACGTAATCCGGAACTGGTCATTAATTTCTATAACGAACGTCGCAAGCAGTTGCTCGATGTGGTGCCGAATGCCGGGCATCTGGGCGTTGCCGACCTGGAGAGGGATTTCAATGTAACGGTCGTCACCCAGAACGTAGATAATCTGCACGAGCGTGCCGGCAGTACGCACGTGATACACTTGCATGGGGAACTGACGAAGGTTTGTTCCAGCCGCGACCCTTATAATCCGCATTTCGTCAAGGAACTGGCGCCGGAGGAATATGAAGTAAAGTTGGGCGACAAGGCGGGCGACGGTACGCAGCTCCGCCCGTTCATCGTGTGGTTTGGCGAGTCGGTGCCGGAGATTGAGACTGCCATCCGGTATGTGGAGCAGGCGGACATCTTCGTCATCATCGGCACCAGCCTGAACGTTTATCCCGCTGCGGGACTGCTGAACTACGTGCCCCGTGCCGCCGAAGTGTATCTGATAGACCCCAAGCCGGTGGACACGCACGTCATGCGTCCGATACATGTCATTCAAAAGGGAGCTTCGGAAGGGGTAAAAGAGTTGAAGGCGCTGCTTACAGTTACCCAGCCTCCTTTGCCTTAGGACTTAATCTCCTACGTCTTAGGACTTAGCCCCTCACGGTATAGGACTTAATATGCAGAACATCCGGATGTCTTTCTCCAAAACACCCGGATGTTTTACCCCAAAACATGGGGATGTTTTGCCCCATTACATCCGGATGTTTTAGGTGAAAACATGGGGATGTTTTGGGTACTCACTCCTATACTGTAGAGAGCTGGGTATAGGGGAGATTCCCGCAAGGTATAGGTCTTGCGGGAACAAAGTATATTTGTCCTCGAAATTTGTGCTATTTCTTTATCACGGCCCGTAATACGAACCAGGCATGATGGGCTACGGTACTCATCAGTCCGTAATGCCGCGCCATGATGCGGAAGCGTTCGCGCAGGGATGCTTGCCGGTTCTGGGTGGTCATTCCCTCTTCCAGATAGTCGATGAGGGTGAGATGGGTATTGTGCAAGGTCCGTGCCTTCTTCATCACCCGGATGCACCAGTCGAAGTCGGCGGAGAAGCGGTATTGCAGGTCGTAGGGTTCTACAAGGGAAGCTTTGGCAAAGAAGGCCTGATGGCAGACCAGCATGCCCTGCTTGAAGCTTCGCCAGGTAAGCACTTCCGGGGCGGCGAGGCGGCGCATGCGGATGAAGTGACCTTCCTTGTCCACCAGTTCCGTTTCGCCGTACAGCACGTCGGGTAGTTCGTTGCCGGAGATGGAACGCACCATCTGCTGCAAGGTGTCGTCCTCGTGGAAGCTGTCGCCGGCATTGAGGAAGCAGAGGTAATCGCCGGTGGCAAGGCGGATGCCTTTGTTCATGGCGTCGTACAGTCCCTTGTCCGGTTCGCTCACGATGCGGGTGATGCGGTCGCGGTAACGGTCGATGATGGAGAGCGTGCCGTCTTTGGACGCACCGTCCACAAGGATGTATTCTACGTGGTGGTAGGTTTGCGAGATAACGCTTTGAATCGTGTCCTCCAGTACCGCTTCGGCATTGTAGGTCACGGTGATGATGCTGAATTTCGGGGTGGGGTGGTTATGCATTTCTTCCGGTTACTTTGTTGTAAAGGTCAATGTATTTCTTGGCGACGACGTTCTCCGAATAGTGGGAGATGGCTTTCCGGCAGGCTTGTTCCGAGAGGCTGGGGTAGTCGGGTTCGGTCAGCGTCCAGTAGATGCCGTTGGCAAAGTCTTCCGAGGATTTGTATTGTGCCACGTAGCCGTTGTGCAGATGGTCTATCATCTCAGGGATGCCGCCCACGTTGAATCCGACGCAGGGAATGCCGCATGCCATGGCTTCCATGATGGTGTTCGGCAGGTTCTCTTCCAGCGAGGGGGTCACGAAGATGTCCACGGCATTGTAGATGTTCACCAGTTGGTGTTCGTTGCTGACGAAGTTCAGCGGGTAGACTTTGAATGGAAGCAGGTTTTCCAGTTGTTGCGATTGGTTGCCGAAGACGACGACACCCAACTGTTCCCGGAGTTCGGGATGCTTGTCAGCCAGCAGTCGGCACGATTCTATCAGGTAGTCGATGCCTTTCCGTTTGTCCGTAATCTTCACCGAGCCGAACAACATGAGCTTTTTGTCTTGCGGCAGTAGGCAACGGCTGCGGGCTTCCTGTCGGTTGCGGGGCTTGAAGAGGTTGGTGTTGATGGGGTTGGGGATGCACGTCACGGCATGTCCGCAGAAGAGGGCGCTTGTCCGGGCACGTTCTTCCAGCCAGCGGCTGCAGGTGACGAAGTTGATGTGACGGTTGCGATATAGATTCTGCTTTTTCCGGAAGATGCGGTAGGAAAGGTCACGCTTGCCTCCGCCTCCGTGGATGAAGGGGCAGTTGTGGCATTCCTGCCGGTAACGGGTGCACTCGCGGGCATGGTGACAGATGCCGGTGCAGGGCCACATGTCGTGCATGGTCCAGACGACGGGCTTGCCCGAGGCGAGAATCTTCTCGATATTCCTCAGCGAGAGCATCCCTTGGTTTATCCAGTGCAGATGGATGACGTCTGCCTGCTGGAATTCGGGCAGTGAGGTGATGTCTGTCCCCGTGTTGGCTATGTCCACGGCAAAGATGTTCTTTTTGTTGAAGCGGTTGGCGCTCCAGATGACGATGCGCTCCCAGACGAACTTCCACACCATGCGCCAGTTATGGTCCAGTGACACAACGGAGATTTGGTCGGTCTGCTTGTCGCGTACCAGCAGCTTGGCTTTGATGCCGTGGTTCTTGAGTGATTCCATCAGACGGCTGGCGGCGATGGCTGCGCCGCCGATGCGTTCGGAGGTATTGATAAGTAGTACTCTCATGACTGTTGTTCGTTTCTTCTTTTTTGAATGTTTTTTCTTGTTACAGATGCCGGTCTTGTTTCGTCCATTTCCGGATACGCTTTTGCAGCGTTTGCCATATGATGGTGAAGTTGCCGTACCGTAGGTTCAACGCCAGTTCCTCGAACGACCGTGCAATCTTTATCCAGGGATGCCGCCATGCCATGATGCGGTAAACGCTATCCTTGTAGGCTGTGTTCTCGATGACGTGGCGAGGGTGCTTCAGTGGAAACTCCACTTCGTGGCGTTTCATGGTGAAGATGCGGCGGTAACCGCGCGGCATGGTGTGCACGGAGCCGGCAAAGTGGGTGGAGTCGGCAGTGGCTCCCAGATTGTTTATCATGTTGCGGGTGGGCACGATGCTCAGACCCGAATTGAACAACATGGAAGCGTGGAAGATGGTTTCGTAATAGGCTTTCCCGTGTTCGCGGTGGCGTTGGCACATGTAGATGAAGTCTTTGCGGTAGCGCCGTGTGTGGATGAGGTTCTTCAGTTGCCGCATGTTCTCCTTGTCGTCCAGGAAGGTGTAGAATTCATCCCATTGGTCCGTCACCCGCCGCCAGCTCGCCCATCCCCAGATGGAGAAGGTGGTGGCGAAGAAGTAGTCGGAAGTGATGTCCGGTGTAATCTCCTCGTTGTTGAATCCGGCAATCATGCTGATGCGTGTGTCGTGCTCATACTTGTCGAGCAGTTCCTTGCAGAAGCCGAAGAAAGAGACGGCAGGCACGTCGTCATCCTCAAGCACGATACATTTGTCCGACAAGGAGAATGCCCACTTCTGTGCCATGTATTCCGATGGGTCGCAGCCGTAGTTCTTCTCTTGGTAGTTGTGGTGTACTTCGCATTCCCAGTCGATGTCTGCCACTACTTTGCGACAAGCTTCTATGCCCGGCATGTCACGCTCGCCGCGCGGGCCGTCCTGATAGAGAAACAGTCGTGCGGGGCGTGCTTTCTTCACTTGTTCGAATACTTGCGCCAGCAGTTTGGGGCGGTTGAAGAAAAGAATCAGTACAGATACATCTACAAGGGATGGTTTCATGGCAATTTTGTTGGATTAGGAGGTGGCTATATGGTCATTTGGTATGTTGAAAGAAAGAACTGCCGGATAATGATTGTTTATCTTGTCCTGCTCTTCTTCTGTATACCGGTGTAAAGTGGGATAGTTGTACCGTAGAAAGTTTTCCAATCTATCAGGTGCTTTCAGATAAAGTGGACCGAATTTGATTGGTTGTAAATGGTTGAGACTCGTCTCCAAAACATGGTCGGTAGTGGTAATCACATTGTTGTAATACAAAGTTTTCCATGAGTTGAAACAACTTTGCATTATCACCATCAAACGGTAGATTGTCTTTTTAGAGAGTGTCATATCAACTATCCGGTTCAGAAGGCAGGCAACAGCTCCACGATTGGTAGGGTTGGATATTTGACATTTTCCGAAGTGTTTCCATAGCCATACCTCTTTTCCCATCAAGCAGCATTTCAGAAAGTTGACGGCTTCATATTGTATCTTCCTTAATAGCTTATTGTTTGGAATACGGTCAAAAGGGAATATATCGACAAAGATTCCCTGATGCATAGGTACATCTTTAAACATCTCTTCGACAAACAAGGTGTTGTTTTTCTTGACTTTGGCAAAGTAATAAGGACTATGAGGGTCGGTATGTATCCATGAAAGAAAGTATGGTTCTCTCAGTTCTTGGGAGGCTATCTGGAGAAACTTATTGTAGTCTTCCCGTTTCATACCTATATCTATGTCGTCATCCCAAGGAAGAATCGCTTTGTCATAGAGTGCCCCTATTGCTGTTCCGCCGATTACAAAATAGGGAATATTGTGTTTGTCGCAGATGCGCACAATCTCTTCCAGTATTTCGTATAGCACCTGATGTAGTTGGGTCAGTTCTTCTGGGGTATATTGCTTCACCATGGATACCATTTTTGATTGATGTCTGCAAAAATAATGATAATAGTTGAAAGGAGCACTTTCCATTTCAATCTTCTTTTGCGAAATCGGACTTGAGTTTTTCTATCAGTGTGTCGGACTCCCCGCTTACTACTTTCCGGCAGAACATCTTTCCAGACTGCCGCAATACTGGCAGGTCCTCGAGTGTCATCACGCGGATGGATGCGCCGTAGTCTATGTAGTGCAAGGGGGTGAGACGGGTAAGTCCGGGGTATTCTCCCTCTAAAAGAAGCCCTTTTGAGGCAAAAGGGGAGTTGAATACGATGGTCTGTATGCACAGTTCGCTGGGTACAAAGCTGGTTCTGAAATACTTCACCAGCTTCTCCTCCGTGCACAACTTTTCATATACATATCGTGCGCAGGGCAACGTGATGGCCCAATAGTCGGAACCGAAATAGACATCTGCCTGCTTGCCCTCCAAGGGTGCAAAAGGGGCTTTCCGGATGGGGAGTATCTGTGCCAGCTTGCGCGATGCTACGATGAGTTTGTTCTTCCACCATATACTCTTCCAAGGCAGGTCACGGAAAGGGTGGTAATGGGTTATCTTGTGCAACTGCTGTTTCACGGTGCAGTGTGTCAGGTTGAAACCGCCGATGAATTCAGTGTCTTGATGCTCCTCGAAATAGCGGTGGATGGCGTTGTTGTTCCATAACGGATAGTCTTGCCCGCTTAGGCATACTACGCGGGTATAGGGGATACCGCTGTGCAATACGGCGGCAAGCAATTCTTTCTGATATTCCACTTGTTTCCATCCTCCCCAGCTTATCCGGTGGCGGGGCACGAAAGTGACCTTGTCTCCCAAGGCTTCTTCAAAAGGGTGTATATCGGCATTGAGGTCGATGTGCACGTAGAAGTCTGCCCGGTCATCCAGTGCGGCAACCAGGCGTGCCAAGTGTGGGGCATCCTTGTAGGCGGATATGATGTAGGCTATGCGGCTCATGCTCTTTTTTTCTTTAAGAGGAATTCAATGCTTTCCCGGAAGATGGTAGATTGTAGTTTCCACAAAACCAGTGCATAAAGCCCAGCTACCATAATGATTTTGGCTGCCATATTTAAGTATAGGTTTTCTATGGGCTGAGTAGCATAGTGAGTTGACACTACGAGTACAATGGATAGGGAGAGATAAGGAGAGATGTCTTTCAGCATATCGCGCAGTCTTAATCCTATCTCCCTCTTGACAAAACGGAACCATACAAACAGCCAGCCGATATTGATAATGACGAAAATACGCAGCATCCATTCCAACCCGTATGGGTATATGGCACATACAGCTACTATTTGCAGCAGGCTCAAGCTGATGGTGCTCCACATATAGATAGAAGAATGTCCCCGGCTGATGAGCAGGTTGGAGAACAGATTGATGACGGGAATAAATGCTCCCCAAATACATAACAGTTGCAAGATATCGGCACTGGGCAGCCACTTCTCCGTGATAGTGATTATAATCAGTTCTTTCGATACCAAGCTCAATCCCAGCATGGCGGGGAAAGAGATAAAGGCGGTGAAGCGCAGCAGCTTTCTGAATACGGCAAGTTGTCGTGCCTTGTCGTCGGCAACCCGGGTAAAGACGGGTTGTGCAATGCCGTTTATCATGCCCGTAATCGTGGTATGTCCCATGCCGTTCCACTTGTTTGCCTGCGTAAAGTTACCCACTTCCCGTTCCGAATAGAACTTACCCAACAAGACGGAAAACAAATTGTTATTGATTATGGTGAAGATATTCGTAATGATTATCTTACTGCTGAACCCTATCATCTCCTTAATGGGTGTGAAGTCGAACCGGAAGCGGGGTCTCCAATGCGAGAAGTAGAAGTTAAGAATCGTCATTACGGTGATGAAAGAGATGCTTTGCAATGCAATCCCCCAATAGGCGAATCCGTTTGCCGCCAATGTGATGCCCACAATACCGGAGACTATCAGACTTGAAATAGAAATGACGGTAGTGTCCTTGATTCTGAGGTTCTTGAATAGATATGCCCTCGGTGCAATGCTCATGCTGGAAATGACGAATCCCAAGAAGGAGAGACGGGACAGCGGTATCAGCTCGGGCGTATCGTAGAAGTCGGCAATCAGCGGTGCGGCAAAGAAGAGTAATATATATATAGTAGTGCTGCACATCAGGCTGAACCAGAACACGGCGTTGTAATCCTTGTGCAAAGTCTCCTTCCGGTTGGTCAGTGCCGAAATGAACCCACCCTCCTGCAAGGCGGCGGCAATGGCGGAGAAGATGGTAAGCATCCCTACCATACCATAATCCGAAGCATCCAGCAGACGGGCAAGGACTATTCCGAATCCCAGATTTAACAACTGCTGTATGCCGTTGCTGAATCCTCCCCAGAAGAGGCCTTTGGCTGTTTTTTCTTTGAGTGATGTATCGGACATAGTTTATTGGTTGATAAGGTAACGAGTTAACAAGGCCACGAGGCTTTTCCTTCCTCCTTGTAGCCTTGTTAACTCGTTACCTTGTTACTGTTTTATTTCACCTCGCTGCCCGGCTTCACCTCTTTCAGCAGTGAAGTCACCGCCAGCGAGCCGTCATAATTCTCGGCAGAGAGAATCATTCCCTCACTTACCAGCCCGTTCTTGAATTGGCGTGGAGCGAGGTTGGCGATGAACAGCACTTGCTTGCCTACCAGTTCTTCCGGTTTGTAGTGCTGGGCAATGCCGCTGACGATGGTGCGGTTTTCCAGCCCGTCGGCAATCTTGAACTTCAGCAGCTTCTTCATCTTGGGCACTGCCTCGCATTCAAGCACTGTACCTACGCGGATATCCAGCTTTTCAAAGTCTTCGAAGGCGATGGTCGGCTTGATGGGGTTTGCCTTGTAGGTGGCGGCTTCGTTTGCCTTCTTGGTGGCAAGCAGCTTGTCTACTTGTGCCTGGATGACGTCGTCTTCTATCTTTTCGAACAGCAGTTCGGGGGTGCCCAGCTGATGTCCGGCAGGCAACAGGTCGGTGTGTCCCAGCTCTGCCCAGTCAAAGCTGTCCATGTTCAGCATCTTGCGAAGCTTCTCGCTGCTGAAGGGCAGGAACGGTTCGAAAGCAATGGCAAGGTTGGCGACCAACTGCAACGAGATGTGGAGAATGGTGGCTACGCGCTCCATGTCTGTCTTGGCAAGCTTCCACGGCTCGGTGTCTGCCAGGTATTTGTTTCCGATGCGGGCAAGGTTCATCGCTTCCTTCTGTGCGTCGCGGAATTTGAATACGTCCAGCAACTTCTCCACTTCTGCCTTGACGTCGGCAAATTCTTTCAGCGTCTCGCGGTCGTAGTCGTTCAGTTCGCCTGCGGCGGGCACTACGCTGTCGAAGTACTTCTTGGTGAGTTGCAGGGCGCGGTTCACGAAGTTGCCATAAACGGCAACCAGCTCGTTGTTATTACGTGCCTGGAAGTCCTTCCAGGTGAAGTCGTTGTCTTTTGTCTCCGGTGCGTTGGCGGTCAGCACGTAGCGCAGCACATCCTGCTTGCCGGGGAAGTCAACGAGATACTCGTGCAGCCATACCGCCCAGTTGCGTGAAGTGGAAATCTTGTCGCCCTCCAGGTTCAGGAACTCGTTGCTCGGCACGTTGTCCGGCAGGATGTAGCTACCCTCTGCCTTCAGCATGGCGGGGAACACGATGCAGTGGAACACGATATTGTCTTTTCCGATGAAGTGTACCAGACGCGTTTCGGGGTCTTTCCACCATTTCTCCCATGTGTCGGGCAGCAACTCTTTGGTGTTGCTGATGTAGCCGATAGGGGCGTCGAACCATACATAGAGCACTTTGCCCTCGGCACCCTCTACGGGAACGGGAATACCCCAATCCAGGTCGCGGCTCACGGCACGCGGCTGCAAGCCCATGTCGAGCCAGCTCTTGCATTGGCCATAAACATTGGGACGCCACTCCTTATGGTCTTCCAGAATCCATTGGCGAAGCCATTCCTCGTGTTTGTCCAGCGGCAGATACCAGTGCTTCGTCTCACGCATCACGGGCTGGCTGCCGCTGATGGCACTCTTCGGATTAATCAGGTCCGTGGGGCTGAGGCTGGTGCCGCACTTCTCGCATTGGTCGCCGTAAGCGCCTTCGGCATGGCAGTGGGGGCACTCGCCGGTGATGTAGCGGTCGGCAAGGAAGGTCTTGGCTTCTTCGTCGTAATACTGCATGCTGGTCTTTTCGATGAATTCTCCCTTATCGTACAGCTTGCGGAAGAAGTCGGAAGCCGTGTCGTGATGCGTCTTTGAGGTAGTACGGCTGTACACGTCGAAGGAGACGCCGAACTCTTCGAAAGACTTCTTTATAAGCGTATGATAGCGGTCCACCACGTCTTGCGGGGTGATGCCTTCCTTCTTGGCGCGGATGGTGATGGGCACTCCGTGTTCGTCGGAGCCGCCGATGAAGATTACATCTTCCTTTTTCAGTCGCAGGTAGCGGACGTAGATGTCGGCAGGAACATAAACGCCTGCCAGGTGTCCGATATGAACCGGGCCGTTGGCATACGGCAATGCCGAGGTCACGGTGGTACGTTTGAATTTCTTTTCCATTGTGTTATTATGTATCTCTTTTGTTATGAACGCTTTTAGTGGCACAAAGATAGCTGTTTTCTGCAAAATATGAGTATTCTTCCAGATTCTTTCCAGATTTAGGCTTCATCTTTGCCATACAAAATGAACAAACTTGGTATTGATAATGTAAAAAAACGAAATGACTATGAAACTGGAAAAGTACTTCTTATTATTGGCGTTAGGCGTGTTTGCCTTTGCCTTGCAAAGCTGTGATGATGACGACAACGACGGAATCTCCGTGCCCGCGGAACTGAGTAATGCGTTGGCCAAGGAGCATCCCAATGCCCAGCGTATAGAATGGGAAACAAAAGGTGCATATTATGTGGCTGATTTCCATGAGGACAATTTCGAAAAGGAGGCCTGGTTCACCAAAGACGGTGTATGGCAGATGACCGAAACCGACCTCCGTTATGCAGACCTTCCCGCTCCGGTGAGAAGCTCTTACGAGAGTAGTACCTATTATAATGTATGGAAGGTGGAAGATGTAGACAAGCTGGAACGTAAGGAAATGGCTGTTGTCTACATCATCGAAGTGGAGAAAGGTAATCAGGAAATGGACCTCTATTATTCGGAAGACGGCATTCTGGTGAAGGAAGTGGCCGATGCGCACAACGGCGGTTCTCCCGAAGATTATCTCCCTTCTGATATTTCCGCTGCCATCAAAGATTTTATAGCAGAGAAATATCCCAATGCCCGCATTGTGGATATTGAAAAAGAAAAGAACGGTATAACGGAAGTCGAAATCGTGCACGGAAGTATCAGCAAGGATGTGATGTTCACCGCTGAGGGTGCATGGGCCTATACTATCTGGGATATCAGTAAGAGACATCTGGAGGATGTAGTGAAGAACGCCGTTACGGCTGCCCATCCCGGTTATGTCATTGATGATGCCGACTTTATTGAGACTCCCGATGGCAGTTACTTTTTGGTAGAGATGGAGCAAGGGGAAAAGGAAATCTACGTAAAGGTGACAGCGGAAGGTGAAATACTGCCATAACTTTTATTTCGTATAAACAGAAGGTGCGCTTGCCGGAAGCCGGCAAGCGCACCTTTTTGTTTATTTATTTTTCATTGTTTTATCCCAAAGGGTTTTCTCCCTGGTCTCCATCAGAACCGCCACTGCCCGAACCGCCCTGGTCCGGATTGACGTTGTCCGGCTCACCACTGAACGCATCATTTTTCAGACATATGCTATTGGCCACGTTTCTGCTGTCCGTGCTGTAGAAGCTCAGGTAAACAGCCAGCGCATCATCACTCCAGTTTGTCGGCAGTGCCAGTTCTGCCTTTGTTTCGGAGCGTGTGGCGCTATCCACTTTGTACACAGCCTCCTTTTTGTTCTTGTTGTAAGCCAGTAGCATGGCACTGTCCGTTGCTCGTGCATCTCCGGCTCCGCTATTGTCTGTCCAAGTGTATGATGCCTTTCCGCTTTCTACTGTAACCGTGGCATTCACGGCTGTAGCCAGGCTGCCCCGTGCCACCAATGCTTTGTTGTAGTCGATGGCGGCATTGGCTCCGTCTCCTGTTGTTGCGTTTTTCAGAATGTAGGACATTGCCGCATTGAATGCCGATTGGTCTTTCGTATAGTTCTTATAACCGATGCGCACGAAAGGCGTCATTGTCTTCAGAAAATTGAGTGCTGTCGAGAATTTGTTCCGTTGGCTTTGCTGTTTTTCCGTATTGGGGTTGTTTACACTTACTGCCAGTGCCCTCATGTAATGTACCGATTTCCAAGTACTGCCTACTACAGTACCTACTCTTCCTGAGAAGCCTCCCAGGATTCCTTGTTTGATAGTTCCCATAATTTTGAAAAATTTGTGTTAATAGAATAAGTTTGTGTTGTCGATGAATAAGTGGCAAAAGATTTCTGCAGCAATCTTCTCGTGTTGTTCAGTCGGCAGAACGGGTTTGTGTTTCCGTTGCATTGGCAAAGATAGGGTAGGCTTTTTGTTCCTGCAAACAGAAAAGGCCGTTTTTCTTCATGAATTTCTTCATGTCCTATTCTGTTATGTATAAGTCCTTTGTATAACAAGGCATCCGCCCAATAAATTGAACATTCAAAGTGATGTTCTACGTGAACGGCAGCAAGGAGAAAGACGGTATTGTCCCCATCCCGAAAACCCTTTGGGATGCGAAAGGCAACCGAGCCAAAGGCAAGAGTGCTGAAGTACGGAACATCAATTGAAGTCATGGTCGCCATACAATTACCTTTATGGAAATTACAACCATTGGGATAAAGGTAATAAGACCAGAAAGGACTGCTGCGGAAAAGACTGGAAAGAAACACGCACGAGGCTGAATGCTTACTTTTTAGGTTGTGTAAATTAAACTGTGTCATGCTCTATTCTCATTCAAT
>UMGR01004289.1_pt1 | contig 70310 bp, 69 predicted proteins | sample 1965321 | NCBI WGS metagenome assembly UMGR01 (sample SAMEA4836077, study PRJEB28245) | human gut metagenome | biome: gut microbiome; material: fecal sample | place: Denmark | collected 2008 | reverse complement strand
CTCAGGCTACACAGCCGACAACAGCAAGACCTACACAGCCAACAACAGTAAGACCTACACAGCCGACTACAGCAAGACCTACACAGCCGACTACAGTAGCTCCGACAACACAGTCACCTACACAGGGCACAAACCTTAATATCTCAAGTAAATCTAACTACTTCTCAAATGCAAATGTAACATTTAAGAAGGGCGATACAGTTTGTCTTGAGTACATTGTAGATTCATCAATGAATCTTGTAAATGCAGAGTGGACACTTACTTACGATAACACAAAGCTCGCTGTTGATAAGGAGCGTTCAGCTAAGCTTATGCCATATGTTACTAACGAGGTTACTAACATTATTGACGCTAAGGGCACAATCAAATCTAACTTCAGTGAAATTCAGAATCTTGCTGATTTCAGCAACGGCAAGGCTTTGGCAAGAGTTTACTTCAATGTAATCGGCACAGGCGACACAACAGTTGACTTCAACCTTAAAACACTTAGCGTAGGTTACCTTGACAGCAACTACAACCTTAAGTTCAAGCCTGTTGTAAGAGGCGGAGTAGCTCAGACAGATGTTACTTCAACTCCTGGTTTTGAAAACTTCACAGCTAAGACAAGCACAAAGATTTCTGCAACAGCAGAGCAAACTGACGAGGTAACACTCAACTTTGTTGTTCCAAAGACAGTATCAAGTCCTAAGTGTTGGGATGACGGTATTTACCTTGCATACAGCAACAACTACCAGCTCAACTCATTCACAAAGATTCCGCTCACAAAGACAACAGAGTATCTCACACCTGACTTAAAGTCAACAAAACTCACAAACGGCACATATGCTCTCTACTCGGTATCACTTACAAAGGAACAGGCAGAGGCTATTAACAAGGCAACATATGTTGTTCTTACAAACAAGTCAAATACTTACAGAACTTATGTAAGCTCAAAGTACAACTTACTTAAAGCTCCGTCAGGCACATACAGTGCAGACTACAACACAGCTAAAACTTCAGTAGCAGACCTCAACGGCTACACATTCATTATGAACGGTGATGTAGCAACAGGCACAAGCGTTGACGGTTTCGGTACATACACAGGTTACTGGACAAAGTGCACAACTATCAATGCTGTAGCTCCTGCATCTGCTAAGTGGAAGAACTGCTGGAATCAGGGTGTTTACCTTGCTTACAGCAACGACTATAAGCTCGATACATTCACAAAGATTAAGATGACAAGAACAAGCACATATGTTGATGTTGATTCTAAGTCAACACAGCTTGTAGACGGCACATATCCTGTATACACTGTAACTCTTACAGAGGATCAGGTAAAGGCTATTGATTCTTCATCATATGTAATCTTCGAGAACGCATCAGGTACTTACAGAACATACATCAACGGTAAGTACAGCGTTATGAAAGCTCCGGCAGGTACTCAGTATTCAAGCACATACTCAACAACAAAGGCAAAACTTGCTGACAGAGAGAAGAACACATTTGTAATTTGTGACGGTGTAACAACAGGCACAAGCATTGAGGGCTACGGCACATTTACAGGTTACTGGTCAACAACTGAAATCGAAATTGTTGAGAGCACAGCTACACTTTATTGTGTATTCCCTAACCCTGCAAAGAGCAAAACAGCTATGAATAAGGGCGTTTACCTTGCATACGGTTCAAGCAACTCGGCAAATGGCCTTACTAAGATTGCTATGGAGAAAACAGATGAAAAGTTCACACCTTCATTAAAGACAAACGCTCTTACAGCAGGTGAGTACTCTGTATATAAGGTAACACTCAACAGCGATCAGATTGAGGCTATTGACGGTGCAAAGAATGTTGTATTCTGCAACAGCAACGGTGTTTTCAGAACAATCCTCTCAAACGGCTACAATGTACTTAACGCAAAGAGCGGTGCTTACAGCTCAGCATACAACAAGGGTACATTCTCAGTTGCAGACCACAACAACGAAACATTCGTTGTTTGCGATTCTAAGGTAACAGGTTCAAGCACAGACGGCTACGGTATGTTCCTCGGCTACTGGGATCTCGGCAAAGCAAACTAAATTATCACACTTAATAATCGGATGATTTAAAAATAAGTACTCGTCATTGCATTTGCGATGACGAGTATTTTTCTTTTGCGTAATTGCAGAATTAAATTACAGAGATAAAGTTAAAAAATTTAGGTCAACCATTTTGTTACCATCAAGTGGAATAAAAAACAGGTTACTTTTGGTCGGGCAACAATTTTAGCGAATGAAAAGACTTTCCGTCACGAATTAAAAAGTTTGGTCAACCTTTTCAAAGGTTGTGGGTGTGGGCAACGCCCACAAAACTTTAGTTTATTGCGAATTTTAATAGCCAAACGGCTTGCCGTTTGGCGGCTTGAACATAATGGCGAGAGCCTAAAAATGTGACAGCAATAAAGGAAAAGCACGCTACTGCAACTACTATTTTGCCACTTTTCAAGAGCAAAATAGCCACACACAAACTTTTGCGTTCTTTAAAATTCCTTTTTTCTACTGACACTCAAGTGCTACTTTCCTACTTTCTGCCACTCATTAATCTTGATTTTTACTTTATTTTAAAGTCTTGATAAATCTAAAGTATAGTTATTCTGTGGTATTAATTACAAATGCTTGTTTATATTTTTAATCAGTCTATTTTTTCTGTTTTATGGGCTCTGCCCAAACCCTCAACCCTTTAAAAAGGGTTGACCTAAATTTTAACTCTTTTGTTTTTAAGTGCAGCTTTTTCTCAAAACCAAAACTCGGATTACAGCCATTGCCGTAATCCGAGTTTAATTTTATCATTATATAAATTCTACCGATTAAATCAATCTGTATCGAGTTTAAGTACAGCCATAAATGCCTCTTGCGGAACTTCAACAGAACCGAGCTGGCGCATACGCTTTTTACCCTCTTTCTGCTTTTCAAGAAGTTTCTTTTTACGGGAAATATCACCGCCGTAGCACTTTGCAAGTACATCTTTTCTCATAGCCTTAACGGTTTCTCTCGCAATGATTTTACCGCCAATGCAAGCCTGAATCGGAACTTCAAACAGCTGTCTTGGAATTTTCTCCTTGAGCTTTTCCGCCATCTTTCTCGCTCTGCCATATGCCTTGTCTGCGTGAATAATAAACGACAGTGCATCGACAACATCACCGTTGAGCATAATGTCAAGTTTAACAAGGTTGCTCTTTACATAATCCTTAAGCTCATAGTCAAAAGATGCATAACCTCTTGTGCGTGATTTTAAGGTATCAAAGAAATCGTAAATAATCTCGGCAAGCGGTAATTCATAGTGCAAGTCAACCCTGTCTGCATCAATGTACTGCATATCTATAAATATGCCTCGTCTGTCCTGACAAAGCTCCATAATGTTGCCCACATATTCCTTTGGTGAGTAAATATGTGCGGTAGTCATCGGCTCTTCAGCCATTGCTATAAGCGCAGGGTCAGGATAATTTGTCGGGTTGTCAATCATCTCAACAGTGCCGTCTGTTTTGGTTATTCGGTAAATTACGCTCGGTGCGGTTGTAATAAGGTCAAGCTGATATTCACGCTCAAGTCTTTCCTGAATAATCTCCATATGAAGAAGTCCGAGGAATCCGCAGCGATAGCCAAAGCCGAGTGCAACAGATGTTTCGGGTTCAAAAGAGAGTGCTGCGTCATTAAGCTGTAATTTTTCAAGAGCATCTTTCAGGTCGCCGTACTTTGCACCGTCAACAGGATATATACCGCAGTAAACCATTGGCTGAGCCTCACGATAACCCGGTAACGGCTCTTTGGCAGGATTTGCGGTAAGAGTAACGGTGTCACCAACCTTTGCGTCTGCAAGAGTTTTGATAGATGCCGCAATGTAACCAACTTCACCTGCGTAAAGTCCGTTGGTAGATTCCATTGATGTGGCATGCATAAGACCACATTCCACAACGGTGAATGTACTTCCTGTTGCCATAAGTTTAAATTCGTCACCCGGGTGAATCTGTCCCTCTTTAAGACGAACATAAATGATAACGCCCTTGTAGCTGTCGTAGTAGCTGTCAAAAATCAGCGCACGGAGAGGTGCGTTGACATCGCCTGTCGGAGCAGGAATGTCTGATACGATTTTTTCGAGGACAGCGTGAATATTGATGCCTTGCTTAGCGGAAATTTTTGGTGCGTCCTCGGCAGGAATACCGATTACATCTTCAATTTCTTCGATAACTCTGTCAGGATCGGCACTTGGCAGGTCGATTTTGTTGATTACGGGCACAATTTCAAGACCGCTGTCGACAGCAAGATAAGTGTTGGCGAGAGTTTGAGCCTCAATGCCTTGAGATGCGTCAACAATAAGCACTGCACCCTCACAAGCCGCCAAAGAACGGGAAACCTCGTAGTTAAAGTCAACATGACCGGGAGTGTCAATGAGGTTGAAAAGATATTTTTCGCCGTTGTCGGCATCATAAGTAACCGATACGGCACGAGCCTTTATTGTTATGCCACGCTCACGCTCAAGTTCCATATCGTCAAGGAGCTGTGACTCCATATCACGGGCAGATACCGAATTGGTCTGCTCAAGAATACGGTCGGCAAGCGTACTTTTGCCGTGGTCAATATGAGCAATTATGCTGAAATTTCTAATTTTGTCCTGTGGAAATGACAATTCTATCACCTTTTCGCAGATATTTGCAGGTAAGCCTGCACCTGAATTAACAGACTGAACGCCTGTCCGAATATATACATATTTATAATAACACATTTTGCATTTGTTGGCAATAAATTTGTGAATGTACGGAAAGAAAATGTGAATTAAGTCCATAACAGTCCCACAGAATTAAAAATAGCCCCGAAAAGTCAGTATTAATCAGACTTTTCGGGGTTTTGTTAATCATTCCCACTCCTCAAATCGTCCTCCGGATTAAACAATTTTATTTAGGAAATTTGAGCTGTGGTATCTCAATTATACATTTTGTTCTGTATTGTACTTGGCTGCTGATGCTCCGTTATCATTTTGTTAGCACGTTTGATAATGAGCTGTGCAACTTGTGGAGGCAATGTGTGCCTGGTGGCTTGCTCCTTATTTGGTATTATAGCGCAGGTTGGGGTGGTTTGTCAAGTGCAGTTCAAACATATTAAATATTCAAGTCAGTATCGGGATTAGTGAACGAATCTTCAACTGTTGTTTTTATTTTTATAATCTCATCGTAGCAATTTTTTTTCGTTTCAAATGCCTTTTTAAGAGGAAGTATGAAACTATCTCTTATATAATCAGATATTTCAGGTATTTTAAAATCATTAAAGAAATCCGCTCTTAAATGTAGCATTGTTGATGCAAGCACAAACCATTTTTTGAAATAGGATTTTCCGTACTTGCTTGTTAGCAATAAGAATAACCAATATCTTTCGGTTTCGTTTTCAGGTCTGTACTTTACTAATCCACTTGAAATGATTATTTTATCGTCCTCTTGAATAATAGCAACTTCACCTGGCTTTCCATCTTTGGTAAAAATGATATCACCGCATCTAATTTCTTGTTCAAGTTGATATATAGTTGATTCAGCACTATAACAATCAGGTTCATAATCAACATCAAAGTTCATTATATCACTTGTTTTTATAAATGGAACACCATCTTCCAAATAGTTTTCGCTTCCAATCTCGTCACCTTTTTTTATAGCTTCAACATTAAAACCTGTAACTGTGCGATCACCAATTACTGAGCTGATAGTTTTATCAACGTCAGGTCTATAATAATTGGGGCAAAGCATACATTTGTCAAGTGTGCTTGGAGATACTGAGAAACCGAATTGAGCTTCATCGGAGAACGGCAAATTATTCTTTGTATCAAAGGCTTCAATAATTTTTTTTATCTCCTGGATAGAAGTATAGTAGTTATCAAATGCCTTAATATACCTTTCCATTAGCAAGTCGTATTTTTTTTCATACTTCATTACTTTTAATTGAGCAATTTTACCTTGATTCAAGTATTTTTGTTTAGTAATCGAGTATGATCCTCTTACTTGTATTCTGTTGATCTTTGAATTCAGATATATTGTTAGAAAGGCAGCTTCTTTAGGTGTAGCTGTATGAATCACAACACTATTCTGACTCATATTCATTTCAGATATTGTTGGTGGGCACATAGCTGCTTTACCCATAAATTTACCTGTCGTCGTATAGATAATATCGTAAGGATGGGTAATTGATCTCTTAATAGTAGTGTTATGAAAATTCTCATTAATCCTTTGAAGATCATTAGTGTTTATAAAGTGTCTTGATACTGCTGCTGTCTTAATAAAAGGTATTCCATTTGACTTATAGAAAAAGTATGCCGGTGGAGTCGAGCCCCCCTTAATATCGCCAATAACATATTCAGATAATACAGGACAGTTCAACATTCCATCTCTTACAAATAGATACTTTGGATCATAGTTACGAGGATAAAATGACTGAGCAGATATATTTATGGCATTAGTTATAAATATTTCTGACTTTGACATGATCAATCAACCTCCTCGTTATCTCCACCAAGTCATTATTAATCACAGGATTACCATCAACTACAAGTGGATTACCTTCATTATCTCTAATATATATTTCCTTTCCTCTTCTATCGTGTCCGCAAGTTTTAGCAATAGCCATGAAAGTGTCAAATGTTTGCGGCAATCCTTCAGCTTTCTTTTTCTTCAAAATAAGAAGAGAGGTTTTAGTATCAGTTGAAGGTAGGAATGATTCTACAGGACAATCTATAATCGCAACTATATCAGCGTTGTTGAGTATGTATTGACGTACATACTCCAATCCATTATTGCCAAGTATTCCATCGGGTAATACTATAGCCATACGTCCCCCAGGCTTAAGTAAATCCAAGCATCGTTCAATAAACAGAATATCTGGAGTTCGGCTTTCGTCTACTTTTTTTGTTTCCAGCCATATTCCGTTATCATCTTTCTCCCATTTATGACCAAGATGATAGTGTTGTAAAATCTTCTTATCATCAATTACACATTTTTTTCCGAATGGTGGATTGGTCATTATGATATCAATCTTGCCTTTTTCAATTTTATTTGTGATTTTCGCTGGCCACTCTGAGAAAGGCGTTAATGAATCAAAATGGAATATGCCCGTATGACCATCGTCATTTAAAACCATATTCATTTTTGCAACACGGGATAAATCAGGATTAAAGTCTATACCTCTTATATATTTATCAGCATATTCCCTAAATAAACCAACGACATTTAATGAGGGACGTTTTTTCTGCAATTCTTCATATTGCTGACGTATATTCTTTAATGCCATAACCAAAAAGCCACCTGAACCGCAGGCCGGATCGCATACAGTTTCATTTATTTTAGGCATAATAGCTTCTGTAGCCATCAACACAATTTCTCTTGGTGTAAAAAACTCACCGTGTTCTCCTCTTAAATTAGCGCCTACAAATGTTTCAAAAGCAACGCCCTTGATATCAACATTAGTATCTAATAAAGAATATTTCTGTAACTCTGCTATTGCAAAACATAAGCAACGATCGTTAAGCTGTATTTCATCATTTGCTTCAAAAATATTGTCTTCATGAAAACGCTGTTTTACCTTTTGGAAAAGGGTAGTAATGCGTTCTCTAACATTTTTCAGTCCTTTTGAACTCTTCTGTTCTTCGGGCGTCACATAAAAATCGCATTTTTCGTTGAATAAATCTTTCTCATCTTCAATTTTACAAAATAGTATCTTTAATATCTCAGAAAACCTTTTATCTTGTGTTAATCCTTGATTGCTAAAGAAATAATTATTACATCTCTTAAACACGCCTTTAAGATCTGTACATTTAACAAGATCAGATTTATTGTATTTACCTATTGAATCAACGCTTTCCTTATATTTCGGGATATCAGGAAGCTCAATAAATCTGTTTGATTTTGCTTTGTCTTTGTAATAAAACAGGATACTATCGCCATTTGTCCATGTTCCAAAATCTGAGGTCGTGGCTGACATATAGCTCCACAACTGCTCAATGCCTTCTTTTTCATCTTTCTTTTTTGTTTCAATTATCCAGTATATGTTATCCTGAGATTTTTCCTCACTCTTGAAAACGACTATATCACATCTTTTATCAGTTGATCCTACCTTAATTGGATATTCAACATCAATATGTTCTTTTGGATATTTATAAACATCTAATAGGATTCTACAGTATTCTTGTCTAACATATTCTTCTGGAGTTTCTTTTCTCATTTTACCTGTAATTAGGCATTTGATTTTTCCTTCATCAACGATTATCTCCTGCATGACAAATCTCCTTTATTGTTAAACTTCAAGTAGCATTTTAAGTACTATGTGTAAAATTATAAACATTATTATGCTTCAACATAATATACATTATCATTATACCACAATCTGAGCCATATTTCAAGCTGAGAATTAAAAAATCTGCCACCAAAAGTCAAAAGCAGAAAAGTTTTTAACATTATTTTAATGGTATGTTAATAATATTGTGGATGGGAAGTATTGAAAAAAGAGCTAAAAGGTAGTATTATTAAGTTACAGAGAAATACAGATAAAAACAAGACGATTTTAAGGTGCTTTATTATGATTTCAGTAAATGATTATAACTACACATCACGCAAGCCGAGGTTTCAGCTTGCTTATAAAATTCTCAGCGGATTTCAGTTTGCAATCATTCTTTGTTCGGTGATAAATGTTGTTAGTTTACTTTTTACGCATCATTTTCATTTCTTTTTAGGTAGCTTGGAAAGTGTAACGGTGCCGCTTTACAAATTTTATTTTTCATTTTCTCAAGATTATTTGTACTTGATAGAAAGTTTCGTGGTTATCGGTATTATAACATTTCTTTCAATTATGTCGCTTATGGAGTGTATTGGTAAAACCGACCAAAGCATTATAATTCCCACAAAGTATATGGTAATGAATTTTATAGTGGTTTCCATACTGGAATTTAACCCACTTAGAAATGACGGCGAGTTACTGGAAAAGGCTTGTCCTAACATTTCCGCAGCTGTTTTTGGAAGTGCTGTTTATTTAATATCTTGTTTTATAGTTATACTGCTGAAAATCTTTGAAAATGATGATTACTTTATAGAGATGCGATGGCATCATCATGGTGAGTTCTCGCTTTTGAATTATGCTGTGTTTGCTAAGAAAAAACGAATTGTTTATATGTTTGAGGCAGCACCGGCACTTGCTGCATTTTATTTTTATTATCACAGCTATAATAGTTTCTTTTCAAAAACAATAGATCTAATCGAATTGAACTGTGCTTATATCTTTGTTGCTTTTGTTGTTATACTTACATTTTTCGGAAATATGTATTCATTAAAAAAATACAAAAAATCTCAGCTTGAACCGGATCCGCCGGAAAGCTATTTCAAAAACTATTACTTAAGTCAGATAATTTCATTTGTATTGTTTGCAATTTCATACTTTGTAGTGCTTTTGCTGTTTAAACAGTAAGTATAAAAGGTTCTATTCTAAATGTTGGGGTAACATTAATATTATGGTTTAACACACACAGTTTAGTTTAATAAATTTTTTAATTCGGGACAGAAACTATTACTTTTGTTTTACTTTGTTTCCCGACCGATAATCCGCTAAACCATCATTTCTTACAACTATTTACAAAAATCATAAAAGAAAAATGCAGTCCGTTTATATGGACTGCATTTTCTTTGGGTAATTATTTATATGAAGTTTTAGGAAAAGGTTTAGTAAATCAGTTTGTAAAGAGAGATTTTCTCTTGCCGTAATATACAGCGTAAATTAAAAAAAGTATTACTGCCGCAATCATTGATACAACAATTAAGTAAAAATATATTCTTAAAAAGCCAATTACAACAATATTTGTCACCGAATACGCTGCCGGTATTAATACCGAAACACCCAAGCAGGTGTATAATAGTTGGAGTGCGTCTTTTTTAAAACCTGCGAGTTTTTGTCGGGTTATTACAATCAGTATGGCATACATCACAAAAAATATACCGAATAATATGTCATAGGTCTGCATCATTGGATGCTGGGCATATATTTGAGCATTGTTAAATATAATTTGTGAGCCGTTGATGACAGCGTGGGTTTTGCCTATAAAAAACGGAACAGCCGCAAAAAGTGTAATCGCTGTCAGCGTGAAAAGTGCAAAATAAATTGTAAATTTATGCCATTTGAGTTTATAATTACCTTTCATAATATTGCTCCTATACTGTTACTTTATGAATATATTATAACATTCGGACTATGACAATATAGTGACAAAAAATAGAAAATTAAAAAAAGTTTTTTTCTTTTTGGGGAGAGAATTTTAAAAAACTGACTTTTTGGCATAAAAGTTGAGCCTAAATTTTTAATCCAAACCTCAGTTACTCTGTTCACTCCAAAATAAAAGCTATCTTTTCCACAAGAAAAACAGCTTTTTTATTATACATATTTATACTTTTTTCTGTTTGCTACAAAGAACGATATGCTTACAATGAGCGAGCAAATTTCTGCGCCTACTACGGCAAGCCATATTCCGTTAAGTCCGAGCAGTTCGGGGAGAATAAAGATGAAAGCAATTTGAAAAACGAGCGTTCTCAAAAATGAAATTATAGCGGAAACAAGACCGTTGTTCAGCGCTGTAAAAAATGCCGATGCAAAGATATTGATACCGCTTATAATGTATGACAGCGCAAACAGGCAGATTGCATTGGTTGTCATAGCGTGCAGTTCTTTGTTGTATCCTACGAAAATTCCTGCCAGAGCAGAGGAAAAAATTTCTGCACAGGCGGTAAGGATAACTGCGGTTGCCGACAGCAAAATAAGACTTTTTTTGAAAAGGCTTTTCAGCTCATCGGTATTTCCTGCGCCGTAGTGGTATCCGATAATCGGAGCAACTCCGACCGAGTAGCCGAGGTAAGTGCCGACAAAAATAAATCCGACATACATTATAATGCCGTAAGCTACAACGCCGTCGTAACCCGCATATTTAACAAGCTGTAAATTGTAGAGCATATTTACAAGCGACATTGAAATGTTTGTTACCATTTCGGAAGAGCCGTTTGTGCAGGTTTTAAGTATCGGTTTAAGTTCAAGTTTGGTTTTAACAAGCTTCAGCGGCGACTTGTTTTTGCGTGCAAAGTAGAATATCGGGATCATTGCGCCGATAAATTGGCTTATACCGGTTGCAAGCGCAGCGCCAAATACGCCCAAGCCGAATACATAGATAAACAGGAAGTCAAGCACCATATTTGTAAGTCCTACGGCAAGAGAAACTCCAAGTCCCATTGCAGGTTTTTCGGCAACTACAAGAAAACTTTGAAAGCAGTTCTGAAGCATAAAGAAGGGGAGAGCGAACAAAAGAGTTCTGCCGTAAACCGAACAAATATTAACCATTTCGCCCTCTGCGCCCAAAAGTTCGGAGATTTGTCTTATAAACAAAATACCGATTGCCGCTAAAACAATACTCGCAATTACCAAAAAATAAATCAGCATTGAAAAATAGCGGTTGGCAAGTTTTTTGTTGCCCTCGCCAATGGTCTTTGAAACAAGAGCACTGCCGCCTGTACCAATCATAAATCCCACAGAGCCGAGCATCATAAGTGCCGGCATAATCAGATTAACTCCCGCAAAAGACTCACTGCCCGCAATGTTTGACACAAACAATCCGTCTACCACGCCGTAAATTGAAGTGAAAATCATCATTGCAACAGTTGGAATTGTAAATCGGATAAGTTTTTTGTAGGTAAAATGCTCCAATAACTGAATCATATTTCACTCTCCTTTATTTTACATAAAAACAGCTCGGTTATATTATCAATAACCGAGCTCACCCGACATCTTATCGACAGTGTTCCGAATACTCGGAACGGTGTTACGACACCCTGTCCTCCGATGACTTTATTCATTGTTGTATAGACATTTTAGTATATTTTTATACCAATGTCAAGAATTTAAAGAGTTTTAACATAAAATCATATTTTATTTTTTAACGGTAATATTCGTTATTATTTCCATTGGTGTGGTTAATATTATTAATGCTGTTTAATCGTTTTAATTCTGACAGTATTTCTCTGTTGATATCCATCTGTTCTTTGTGTCGTTCTTCATTTCTTTTTTCCATTTCATATAGATTATTTTGTGTATTTCTTGTTGCGTGCGCTATAAAGCCAATGCAGATTATTATATATAAAAATACTGCTATATAAATTAATATTATTAGTATTCCGGCATTAAGTATATTATTTATTATATCCATTATATATGTTCCTTTGTTTAAATTTGATTTTTATTGATGTTGTTTGTTTAATTATGTAATATAACTACTGTTTTTTAAAGTAAATCCGATTATTTCTCAAAATTATCAATTGTGTAAATAATGCACGCAATTCCGGAAATCATCGAGAACAAAACTGCCCCTGTCATTGCCTCATTAACAGATGCTCCGACAAAAAAGCCGACGATTCCGGCAATGACCATAATGATAACAGACACTGCGGTTCTAAACTTTTTCATATGTCTTTACCTCCAGAAATTCCTGTTTATACTTACATTATAACATTCGGAAAAATTAAAGTCAAATAAAAACAGTCCGTTGAGAGCGGAGTTTTCTCTCAACGAACTGTTTATCGAATTTTTAATCTTTGTATTTATTTACAAAATACTTTTATAGGTGTCGTTTAAAATGTTATACGAATTTTCAAGATATTTTTGTTCTGACGGAGTAAGTTTTAGTTCAAGCATACGCTTTGCGCCCTCACTTCCGATTATTGCCGGATTGCCGAGGAAAACATCTTTTTTGCCGCCGTATTCACCCCGTAATCTAACGGATACCGTGAGTACGGAGTTTTCGTTTTCAAGCACGGCTCTTGCTACACGCACTATTGCCATTCCTATGCCGTAGTATGTCGCTTTTTTGGCGGCGATAATTTCGTGTGCGGCGGTACAGACTTCTCGGGTTATTCGGTCTAAATCCTCCATAAAATAGCTTTTGGAATTGTCTGAAAGAACATCGCAAATCGGTTTTACCGCAATTAGAGCCTGCGACCAAGGTACAAATTCACTGTCGCCGTGTTCGCCGATTACATAGGCGTGTATGTTGCGTGGGTCAACTTCAAAGTATTCGCCCAAAAGATACCGAAGTCTTGCGGTGTCAAGGGTTGTACCCGTGCCGATTACTTTTTCGGCTTTAAATCCCGAAAGCTCGCAGGTAATTCTTGTCATAATGTCAACGGGGTTTGTAGCGACAATAAATATGCCCTCAAATCCGCTTTCCGTTACCTGCGGAACAATTTTTCGGAAAATTTCGTAATTGCCTTTTAACAGCTCAAGTCTGCTTTGCGACGGTTGCCGCTGACTTGCACCTGCACAGATTACAACGATGTCGGCATCTTTACAGTCGCTGTAATTTCCTGCGTAGATTTTTGTGCTGGCAGGCGAAAAAGCAATGCCGTGGTTTAAATCCATTGCCTCGCCTCTGGCTCGCTGTTCGTTTATGTCGATGAGTACAAGCTCGTCACAAAGGTTTTGATTCAGAGCCGCATATGCAAAACTCATACCGACCATTCCTGTACCGACAAGTGCGATTTTCTTTTTGTTTGTAAACATATTATTATCCTTTCTGACTTATAATGTAGAGTTGGAGTGATTTTGTTTTGCTTTTTGCAAATCGGATTTTTTGCTGCGAATTTGAAAATGTATCAAATATATTTTTACAATAAAAGATGAATTTATACGGCTGTATGTACATTGTTTTGGAAAAAAGTGCTTAAGGATTATGATGAAAAAAGACGAATTTGTATTGAAAATTTAATGCTATTGTGATAAACTAATATTAAGCATACAATGCGATTTTATGTGTTGGATTTAAAAAGATTATACGAAGGGATAGATTTGAGATGTATAAGATAGTTAAAAAGAAATCACTCAACCCTACCGTTACTCTTATGGAAATTGACGCTCCGCTTATTGCAAAAAAAGCACAGCCGGGTCAGTTTATTATCCTTAGAGTTGACGAGGACGGTGAGCGTATTCCGCTTACTGTTGCAGGTTATGACAGAGAAAAGGGTACAGTTCGTATTATTTTCCAGATTGTCGGTGCTACAACAGAAAAACTCAACCACTTAAATGAGGGCGACTGCCTTCACGATTTTGTAGGCCCGCTCGGTGTTCCTACTCATACAGACGGCTACAAGAAAGTTTGCGTTGTAGGCGGCGGCGTAGGCTGCGCAATTGCACTTCCTATCGCTGAAAAGCTTCACGAGCTCGGCGTAGAGGTTCACTCTATTGTCGGTTTCAGAAACAAAGACCTTGTTATTCTTGAAGACGAATTCAAGGCTTGTTCAGACAAGTTTATTGTTATGACAGATGACGGTTCACACGGCAGACAGGGCGTTGTTACAACTCCGCTCGAAGAGATGATTAAAGCCGGCGAGAACTACGACCTTGTAATTACTATCGGTCCACTTATTATGATGAAGTTCGTTGTTAAGACAACAAAGCCTTACAACATTCCTACCACAGTTTCTATGAACCCGATTATGATTGACGGCACAGGTATGTGCGGCGGCTGTCGTCTTACGGTTGGCGGCGAAACAAAGTTTGCTTGCGTTGACGGCCCTGATTTTGACGGCTTCCAGGTTGACTTTGACGAGGCTATGAAGCGTGGCGCTATGTACAAGGAATTTGAGCGTAAGGCTTACAGCGAAGCTTGTAATCTGTTTAAGAAGGAGGTTGAGTAAATTATGCCGAATATGTCACCTAAAAAAGCTCCTATGCCTACACAGGAGCCTAATGTAAGAAATAAAAACTTTCTTGAGGTAGCTACAGGCTACACAGAGGAAGTTGCAATCGAAGAGGCACAGCGTTGCCTTAATTGTAAGCATAAGCCTTGCGTATCGGGCTGTCCGGTACATATTTCAATTCCTGATTTTATTAAGGAAGTTGCACAGGGCAACTTTTCGGGTGCTTATGATGTAATTTCAAAATCAAGCTCACTTCCTGCAGTTTGCGGCCGTGTTTGCCCACAGGAAACACAGTGTGAGTCAAAATGCGTAAGAGGTATTAAGACCGAACCTGTAGGTATCGGCAGACTTGAGAGATTTGTTGCCGACTGGCACAATGCTCAGACAGATGTTGTTGTAAATAAGCCGGAGCCAAACGGTCATAAGGTAGCTGTAGTAGGTTCAGGCCCTTCAGGTCTTACTTGCGCAGGCGACCTTGCAAAAATGGGTTACGATGTAACTGTTTTTGAGGCACTCCACCTTGCAGGCGGCGTTCTTGTTTACGGTATTCCCGAATTCAGACTTCCAAAGTCAATCGTTCAGAAAGAAGTTGATACACTTAAGGCTCTCGGCGTTAAGGTTGAAACAAATATGGTTATCGGCAGAGTTATCTCTATTGACGAGCTTATGGACGATATGGGCTTTGAGGCAGTATTTATCGGTTCAGGTGCAGGTCTTCCGAGATTTATGAAGATTCCGGGCGAGAACCTTTGCGGCGTTTATTCCGCAAATGAGTTCCTCACAAGAACAAACCTTATGAAGTCTTATAAAGAGGATTCCGCTACACCTATTATGCACGCTAAAAAGGTTGCTATCGTAGGCGGCGGTAATGTTGCTATGGACGCTGCCCGTTGTGCAAAGCGTCTTGGTGCAGATGAAGTTTACATTGTTTACAGAAGAAGTGAAGAGGAACTTCCTGCAAGAAGAGAAGAAGTTGAGCACGCTAAGGAAGAGGGCATTATCTTTAAGCTCCTTAACAACCCTGTTGAAATTCTCGGTGATGAAAACGAGTTTGTAACAGGTATGAAGTGCGTTGAGATGGAACTCGGTGAGCCTGACGAAAGCGGCAGAAGAAGACCTGTTGTTAAGCCGGACAGCGAGTTTGTACTTGATGTTGACGCAGTAGTTATTTCTATCGGTACATCACCAAACCCACTTATCAAGGCTACTACAAAGGGCCTTGAAACACAGAAGTGGGGCGGCATTATCACTGATGAGCACGGTCTTACATCTCGTGAGGGCGTATATGCAGGCGGTGACGCTGTAACAGGTGCTGCTACAGTAATTCTTGCAATGGGTGCAGGCAAAACAGCCGCAGCAGCTATTGACGAGTACATTAAGAGCAAAGAGTAATTCTTATATAAAAAACATTTACCCGATTATAGCAAAAGCTATAGTCGGGTATTTTTTGTGTGTTTCATCGCTAAGATTAATAATTAAGGCTCTTTATCAAAAGTTGGTGTAATTATGGTTTGGTAAAATAATTAAGAAATTTAGGTCAGCCTTTTTAAAGGCTTGCGGGTTTGGGCAGAGCCCATAAAAAGTTTCCCTTACATCAAATTATCGGGCGCAAACAGCAAAGCTGTTTGCGTGCTAAGACAATGTTTTGAAAACAGGCGATAGCCTTAAAAAGGGGAATAGATAAAATAATGTGCCGTCATTGCGTAGCAATGACGGCACAAATTATAGGGAGTATCTTTTCTCTGTTGCTGTCGCATTGGCTTTCGCCATTGTGTTCAAGCCGCCAAACGGCAAGCCGTTTGGCTATCAAAATTTGCGATAGCATAAAGTATTTGTGGGCGTTGCCCACACCCACAACCTTTGAAAAGGTTGACCAAACTTTTTACTTCGGGACGGAGAGTTTAGCTTTTGCTTTACTTTGTTGCCCGACTGAAACTTAGTCATAATTTATAATTTTGTCATTTTCTTAAAAAGTTAGTCTGATTTTCCCCACCCCATCACTGCAAAACAGCAAACAAAAACCCGATTATAGCCTTTGCTACAATCGGGTATCTTAATACTTTTCTAAATCAGCTTACCGCTTTTTTATACAGCTGTTTATAAACCAAGAACAATGCCACCGATACTATTAAAAAGAACAGTGAGCACGCAAGCACGCACATTATAATGTTATTTGCACACGATACAAACAGCATATATGTTGCTCTTGACGCTATGTTAAAGGTTTCAATCTTCTTTGACAGCAAAATTACTATCGGCAATACCAATGTTGTCAAAAATGTGGCGGCTGTTGCATAATAAATATGGCGCACTGCCCTATGTTTCCATTTTGTTGATAATACAAATATTACGCAAATCAGCGCCGAAAGCACTGCACATATTGCAATTACAAACGGCAACAGCTTTTTAACATTCTGAAATCTGCCCGCTAATGTTCCGAAAAACGGCAATTCCAGCGACTGCTTATAAATTTTAGCCGCCTCTTTTATAAGGTATTCCCTGTTTTCGCTCGAAACACTGTCGGCGCTTATGCCCTTTTGCTCTATATACTTGTCAAGCGCTGTATTAAACGCCTGTTTAAAAGCTGTTTTATCAATCACACTGCCCTCGCCCGAATAATAATCCTGTATATACTTTTCAGTATCATCGTGAATCATTATTTCATCAAGCAAGCCGTTGAAAAAGTCCTCTTCAAGTCCGCTTGCATAACCGAGGTCGGTCAAACTGCTTGTTATCTCGTCCTTTTTCTCAGTTATGTAATTGCAGGTGTTCATATTGTCAAGCATAAAGCTGTCATTAAACAGTGTAAACTGCAACGAAACAGCATACGCAAGCACTGTTAAAAGCACCGCAAGCACAAGTGAAAGCAATATATTAACTATCTTTTTAACTGTTGACATATTCAGCCCTCCTTTGATGTTTTATCAATCTGAGGACCTGAAACATATTTTGCATACACAAAAAATCTCTGATCTGTAAGACCAAGCTCGTCAAACGGATAACAGGTATACATTATGAGATTTTCTTCATTTGCGTTTAAATCATACGCAGAGGTGTCTGTCGCTTTCTTTACAGCCGTATCGGTAATTTCGTATGTGTAATTGCCGTAGCTTGTCTTAATGGTAACAGTCTGCCCTGCCTTAGCGTTTTTAAGTCCGTTAAAATATGTATTGTTGTGTCCGGCAACAAGAATTGTTTTTCCGTAACCCGGTATAAAACTGCCGTTATATATGCCTACGCCGTTTCGCAGCGCAACATTTCCGTCACCGAAGAAAAGGTTATTGTCAATAGAGCAATCCTCTATGATAAGTTCGCCGAATTGCTCACCTGTCTTTGGGTATTGGATTTCACTTATAGGCAGTTTTTTATTTGAATCGGTTTCATTTTCGTTTTCTGACACCGGCACAAATATATTGTTATATTCTGTGGAATAATCTCTTGCAGAGTCCGAAAACATAAGACCTGCTGCCGAAATTAAAGAAGATGACGGCATAAGTACAAGGTAGCCTAAAAGATAAATTACCACAAAAAATATAGAGGGAAGAATTAAAAAACCCTTCCCACCAATTTTTTTATGCCTGTGTCTGGTATTTTTCATATCAGACATTTACAATCAAGCTCTTTCTCTTTTTTTAACAGAAAGAACAACTGTAGCACCTGCTGCAAGAGCAACTGCTGCGCCTGCAACTGTAGCAACAGCGAATGTGTTTACATTAGCGCCTGTTGTAGCAATAGCATTGCTTGTAGTTGTTGTGTTACCCTTACTGTCAGTTGTAACCTTTGTGCTAACAATTGCGTTGCCGTTCTTGTCAGTAGCAGAAACAGTCTTAGTTGCCTTGTCGTAAGAAACTGTAACGCCTATAACATTAGCAGCCTTCTGACCATAAGTGAAGAGCTCCTGCTTCTGAGCTTTGTTAAGATCCTTAACAGTTGAAGCACCCTGTGACTTAAGGTAATCTACAGCATCATTGATGTCCGCAATAATCTCCTTAGATTCTGCGTCTGTCATGTCAATAGTGTTGAAGTAGTTTTCAGCCTGGTTGAGCATCTCATCAGCATTAGTAACAAAACCACCGTTGTAGCTTGTGTTTACTTCTGAAAGCTTGTCAAGTACAGCCTGTTCTGCGCTGTTGATACCAGCGGCAAAAGCCGGCACACTAGCCATAGCAATAACTGTTGCTGATGCAAGGATTGCAGATAACTTTTTCATTATTTATACCGCCTCTCTAAAGTATTTAGCAAATCGTTGAACAAAATTATATATATAAAATTTTGCCCAACTATCTACTTTGAATTATATTTTAACACAATAATTCTTTTTTGTAAATACTTTACATTAAATTACTGTCGAATCTTAGTTTTTTTATTTTTTGCAGTAAACAAAGTTGTTTATCTTGCTTGTTTTTGGTATTATTCACGAATTTTCTTGTCTGACATACATTTAACAAGAACAGCTTTTTGCGCATGAAGTCTGTTTTCTGCCTCTTCAAAGATTTCATTGGCATGCTCTTCAAATACATCGGCAGTGATTTCTTCGCCACGGTGAGCAGGTAAGCAGTGAAGAACCATACACTCCGGATTTGTAACAGACATAAGCTCTTTGTTTACCTGATAGCCGGCAAATGCCTGTTCACGGATCTTCTTCTCCTCTTCCTGTCCCATAGATGCCCAAACATCTGTATAAACAACATCAGCGTTCTTTGCAGCCTCCATTGGGTCTTCAACAATTTCAAATTTGCCGTTGCCGTACTTTTTACCGAATTCAATAATGTGTTCAGGCGGCATATATCCCTTTGGGCAAGCTGCAGAGAAAGACATACCTGTGCTGAGTGCGCCGACAATGAGAGAGTTCATCATATTGTTGCCGTCACCGATAAAGCACATTTTAAGTCCCTCAAGTTTACCCTTGAACTCACGGATAGTCATAAGGTCAGCGAGTACCTGACAAGGGTGGCAGTAGTCTGTAAGACCGTTGATAATCGGAATAGAACCGTGCTCTGCAAGAGCCTCAACCTCTTCCTGCTTAAATGTTCTGATCATAATACCGTCAAGAAAACGAGAGAGAACTCTTGCTGTATCCTGAACAGGCTCGCCTCTGCCGATCTGTAAATCATTGGATGAAAGGAAGAGCGGATAACCGCCGAGCTGTGTCATACCTACTTCAAAGGATACTCTTGTTCTTGTGCTCGACTTCTCAAAAATCATACCAAGTGTTTTGCCGGCAAGAATTTTGTGCTCAATGCCGTGTTTCTGCTCATATTTAAGCTGGTCAGCAAGGTTAAGTGTATTGATGATTTCATCTGTTGACCAATCTTCAAGTTTAAGTAAATGCTTCATTTTAATTCTCCTTTAATGTTTTTTCAAGAATATCAAGCGCTAGGTCGATTTCTTCTTTTGTAATGTTAAGCGGCGGCAACATTCTTAAAAGTGACTTTGCGGTAATGATAATAAGTCCGTTTTCAACGCATTTTGCCGCAATGTCGTGTGCGTCGCCGTCTTTAAGCTCAATGCCAATCATAAGTCCCATTCTGCGAACAGCCTTTACGCCGTCCATTTTGAGGACTTTTTCTTCTATATATTTACCCTTTGACTCAACCTCGGAGAGAAACTCCGGCTTTGAAATTTTATCAAGCACATAGTTTGCACCTGCGCAAACAACAGGGTTTGCACCGAATGTTGTGCCGTGAGTCGAAGGTGACATTACATCTTTTAGTTTTTCGCCGCAAACGCATAAGCCGATCGGAAGTCCGCCGCCAATGCCTTTTGCAACTGTGAAAATGTCAGGTTTTACTTCAAAATTCTGGAAAGCGAACAGCTTGCCTGTTCTGCCTGCACCTGTCTGTACCTCGTCAACAATAACAAGAATATCCTTTTCGTTACAGAACTTAACAAGGCTCTGAACATAGTCTTTATCAAGGATATTTACACCGCCCTCGCCCTGAATAAGCTCAAGCATAACTGCGCAGGTTCTGTCTGTTACGGCATTTTCAAGAGCGTTCATATCGTTGGCGTCAACATATGCGAATCCCTGTGTAAACGGGAAAAAGTAGTTGTGGAACACATCTTGTCCTGTAGCCGAAAGTGTGGTTACTGTTCTGCCGTGGAAAGAATTGTTGAGTGTAATAATCTCATTGCGGTCAGCACCGTACTTATCAAAGCTGTATTTTCTCGCAACTTTAATGGCACATTCATTAGCCTCCGCACCGCTGTTTCCGAAGCATACCTTTGAAAAGCCTGTAAGTGTACAGAGTTTTTCGGCAAGATTACTTGCCTGCGGGCAATAAAAGTAGTTTGACATATGCTGAATTGTGTTTGCTTGTTCGCTTACGGCTTTTACCCAGCCGTCCTCGCACCAGCCGAGGCTGTTTACGCCGATACCCGATGCGACATCAACATATTTTTTACCGTCCTCGTCATAAGCAGTTGCACCCTTGCCGCTTTTTAAAGCTACATTGTATCTGCCGTAGGTGTGCATTATGTACTGCGAATCTTTTTCCTTTGTATTCATCATACCACCCCTTAAGTGTTATCTACATCTTCGTTATTAAAGGAAAAAACAAATATATCCTCACGCTTTTTAAATCCGAAATCTTGCCAGAAGCTCTGACCCGTGGTGTTGTTCTGATAGCAGAAGATATGAGTTTTATCAATTCCTTGGTCTTTAATCGCTTTAATAGCGCTTTTTGCAAGTTCGTGACCGATTCGGTTTCTTCGGTAATCGGGCAGAACCGCCATATGGTGAATAAATCCTCGTCTGCCGTCATGACTTGCAAGTACAGTACCTACAATTTTACCGTCAATTACGGCAACCTTGCTCATACCCTCGCTCCTTGTCAGATAAGATTCTATTTTTGCTTTTTCGTCAGCCTTGGACAAGGCTCTTTTTGAGGTAATCTGCCAGAGGGCAAATACTTCCTCGTAGTCATCGATTGTCATTTCTCTGATTGTCATATCTGTTTTTCCTTATCAACTGCCCGTAGGCAAAATATTTGCAAATCTATTAATAGAACATTGTGCCGATACCCTCATCACTGAACATTTCAATGAGGATAGAGTGTTCAATTCTGCCGTCAATAATGTGTGCTCTGCTTACGCCGCTTCTTACAGCCTCAACACAGCAGTCAATTTTCGGAATCATACCGCCCTTTATGATGCCCTCACGCTTGAGCATAGGAACTTCGCTGACATTTACAACAGATATGAGCGAGTCTTCGTCATTTACATCTCTTAAAAGACCTCTGATGTCTGTCATAAGAATGAGCTTTTTGGCACCGATTTTTGCCGCAATGTGAGCTGCGGCAATATCCGCATTTACATTATAAACATTTCCGTCATAACCGCTTGCAACGGTAGCCACAATCGGAATATAACCGTTGTTGATAACATTCTGCAAAGGTTCCGGATTTACTTCTTTAATCTCGCCTACATAGCCGAGGTCTGCACTTGTAACAAGTTTTTCTGCCATAAGCATATTGCCGTCAAGACCGCAAAGACCGATTGCCTTTCCACCGTGTTTTTCCATAAGCTGAACAAGGTTTTTGTTTACCTTGCCTGCAAGTACCATCTGCACAATGTCAATAGTTTCATCGTCGGTAACACGCATACCGTTTTCAAACTTGCTCTCTTTGCCGACTGCCTTAAGCATTGCATTTATTTCAGGGCCGCCGCCGTGAACAAGCACAACATTAACGCCTACAAGGCGCATAAGTGCAATATCGCTCATAACGGCGCTTTTGAGTTTATCGTTTATCATTGCGTTGCCGCCGTATTTTACAACAATTGTTTCACCGCTGAATTTACGAATATACGGCATAGCTTGTATTAAGACTTTTGCTCTTTTATTAATATCCATTTTTCATTTCCCCTGATATAAATTTAATGCCCGTTTTTCAGATAAATTATGGTTTGGCAAATTACTTTGCCAATTAGGTTCTGTAGTCGCCGTTGATTTTTACATAATCATAGGTAAGGTCACAGCCGTAAGCCTCGGCATAGCCAAAACCGTCATTTAATGATACAAGAATATTGATTTCCTTTTCAAGCAGAATTTCCTTTGCTTTTTCTTCCGAAAACTCAACTCCTGCGCCGTCCTTGCATACAAGAATATTGCCTTTGGCGGATTCAAAAGAAACATCTACCTTTTTAACATCAACATCAGCGCCGCTGTAACCGATTGCACAAAGAACTCTGCCCCAGTTAGCGTCCGAACCGAACATTGCGGCTTTTACAAGGCTTGAACCGATAATGCTCTTTGCAACTTTAACAGCGTTGGGCTTGCTCTTAGCACCCTCAACCTTGCAAACAAGAAGTTTTGTTGCGCCTTCGCCGTCACCCGCAAGTTTCTTTGCAAGTGCTCTGAAAGCTGCGGTAAGTCCGCTTAAGAATGTATAGTAATCTTCGTTTTTGTTGGTAATCATTTTGTTGCCGGCTTTGCCCGATGCCATAATAGCAAGGGTATCGTTTGTAGATGTATCGCCGTCAACGCTTACCATATTGTAACTGTCCTCAACAGCCTCACGCAGAGCCTCACGCAGCATATCCGAAGAAACAGCCGCATCTGTTGTAACAAAAGAGAGCATAGTACCCATATTAATGTGAATCATACCGCTGCCCTTTGCAATGCCGCCGATTGTAACGGTCTTGCCGTCAAGCTCCATCTGCATAGCCATTTCTTTTTTTACCGTATCGGTTGTCATAATAGCCTCGGCTGCGTCTGTGCCGCCCTCTTTTGTAAGGTGACCTTTCATATATACGCAAGCCTTTAAAATAGGCTGAATAGGCAGAGGCTGACCGATAACGCCTGTTGATGCAACGATAACATCTTCCGCTTTTACACCGAGAGTTTCGCCTGCGATAAGGCACATATGATTTGCAATGTCATATCCGTTTGCGTTGCAGGTGTTTGCATTGCCTGAATTTACGATAACAGCCTGTGCAATGCCGTCTTCGAGGTGTTTTTTGGTTACCTCGATAGCCGAACTTTTAACAAGGTTTTTAGTATAAACAGCCGCCGCAGTACAGGGAGTGTCGCAATAAATCAGCGCAAGGTCACGCTTTGTTTTATTTGACGGCTTGATTGACGCACAAATACCGGCTGCTGTAAAGCCCATAGGAGAAGTAACTGTGCCTTCGATAAATCTGTAGTTTCCCATAATAAAGCCTCCGTTTTATAGTTTTGCTTAATTATTAATTAAAAAGCAGGCGGAACGATTATAAGTCCTGTCTTTTCGTCAAGTCCGAAAATAATGTTCATATTCTGAATTGCCTGACCTGCTGCACCCTTAACCATATTGTCAATAGCTGCGCAAGCCACAAGCTTATTTGCTCTTTTATCGTGATGAATTGAAACATCACAGAAGTTTGAATAGCGTACATTGTGAATGTCGGCGCATTTGCCGTCGTCAAGAAGTCTTACAAAAAACTCGTCTTTGTAAAAATCCTCATACGCTTTTCTGATTTGCTCAAAAGTAACGCCCTCGTTAATATCCGCATAAACAGTGGCAAGAATACCTCTGTTTACAGGTAAAAGGTGCGGCACAAATGTGATTGTTACATCTTCGCCCGAAAGTTTTGAAAGTGTCTGCTCAATTTCGGGTGTGTGGCGGTGGCAGGCTACCTTATAAGCGTGGAATCCCTCGTTAAGTTCAGGGAAGTGATTGCCTTGTGTAGGTTTTCTGCCTGCACCTGTTACGCCGCTTTTGCAGTCACAGATGATACCCTTTGTGCTTACAAGTCCGTTTGCGATTGCCGGAGCAATGGCAAGTGGGGAACAGGTAGTGTAGCAGCCCGGGTTTGCAATTAATTTTTTACCTTTAATTTTATCTCTGAAAAATTCAGGAAGTCCGTAAACAGCCTGCTCGTGGAGCTTTTTGTCAAGGAAAGTGCCGCCGTACCACTCTGTATATTCTTCTTCGCTCTCAAGACGGAAGTCTGCGCCGAGGTCAATAAAAGCCTTGCCTGCGCTTATGCACTTTTCGGCAAGTTCCTGTGAAAGACCGTGGGGAAGTGCGGCGAAGATAACATCGCTTTTCTCAACAACAGCGTCTTGGTCTTCACAGACCATATCGTTTAAAAATGTATATGACGGATAAACATCGCTTAATTTTTGTCCCTCAAAGGAAACCGAGCTGATAGCTGAAATTTCAGCCTCGGGGTGACTTGTCAGAAGTCTTACAAGCTCGGCGCCGGCATAGCCTGTTGCGCCTACAATACCTGCTTTTATCATTTTAATCAATCCTTTATGAATATATATCTAACAATTCTTATACTGATACTAATAGTCTATATCTAAATCAATCCGCCAAACATTAACTAAAACAAACAAATAAAAGTTTGAAGTTTCCAAAGGTCACTGACCTTTGGTCGTCTAAGGAAAAAGGATTCTTAAGGGAAAAGGGACTCGAAATCCCTTTTCTCTTGAGCGTGCTTTCTTTTGGAGCTTTTCTTTTCACGCAAAAGAAAAGCGGAATTGGCAGGAAGTTTAATTTAAGACAAAAATTGTTTTCAACAACTGCATTTATAAAATCAATTATAAATTCTTAGCAATTTCAGCCACACGCTTTGCCTGTGCCTTTACATTTTCAGAGGCAGGGCCGCCGAATGCTTTTCTTTCGTTTGTACAAGTTTCAAGTGAAATTGCTCTGTAAACATCATCGTTAAATACATCACAAACCTTTTTGTACTCCTCAATCGGGAGGTTTTCAAGGTCTGTACCAAGCTCAATGCATCTTGCAACGAGTTCGCCTGTTGCCTTGTATGCATCTCTGAACGGTACTCCGTTCTTTGTGAGCCAGTCTGCGCAGTCGGTTGCGTTAATAAATCCGCCTGCTGCCGCTTTACGCATATTCTGCGGAATAACTTTCATTGTGTCGAGCATTGGAGTAAAGGCTGTAAGGCACATTTTAACTGTATCAACAGCATCAAAAATTGCCTCTTTGTCCTCCTGCATATCTTTATTGTATGCAAGGGCAATGCCTTTCATAATTGTAAGTAAGGTCATATTGTCGCCGAAAACTCTGCCGCTCTTGCCACGGACGAGTTCCGCGATGTCAGGATTCTTTTTCTGCGGCATAATTGAAGAACCTGTTGAAAAAGCGTCGTCAAGCTCAATGAATTTAAATTCCCAGCTGCACCACATAATGATTTCTTCTGAAAATCTTGAGAGGTGCACCATAATAATAGAAAGAACAGACGCAAACTCAATGCAGTAATCTCTGTCGGATACACCGTCAAGCGAGTTGTTTGTAATTCTTTCAAAACCGAGCAGCTCGGCTGTAATTGTTCTGTCGATAGGGTATGTTGTGCCTGCTAAAGCACAAGAGCCGAGCGGCATTTCGTCCATTCTCTTAAGGCAGTCCTCAAGTCTTGACACATCTCTTAAAAGCATTTCGCCGTAAGCTAAAAGGTGGTGACCGAAAGTAATCGGCTGTGCTCTCTGTAAATGAGTGTAGCCGGGCATAACGGTTTCGCTGTACTTTTCCGCCTTGTCGGCAATAACCTTGATAAGGTCAACAACGAGCTTTTTAACATTTACAACTTCCTTTTTAAGGTAAAGTTTAATGTCAACAGCTACCTGGTCGTTACGGCTTCTTGATGTGTGAAGTCGCTTGCCGTTGTCGCCGATTCTCTTTGTAAGCTCGCCCTCAATAAAGGTGTGAATATCCTCTGCTTCCATATCAATATGGAGAGTGCCATTTTCTATGTCTGCAAGGATTCCCTTAAGACCCTGAACTATGTCGTCAGCCTCTTCCTGTTTGATAATGCCGCATCTGCCGAGCATTGTTGCGTGGGCAATACTGCCCTCGATATCCTCTTTATACATACGGCTGTCAAATGAGATTGAGCTGTTAAAATCGTTAGTGGTTTTTGAAAGTTCCTTTTTAAATCTGCCTTTCCAAAGCTGCATATAATCACCTCGGGTTAATGAATGATTGTTAATTTGTGTATTATTTATAATTGATATTGCTGTTTAAAAATATCCGTATAAACAACTGTCAGGGACAGAGAATTTCCCTGTCCCCGAACCGGAATAATTATTTTAATTCATACAAAAGTCTTTGAGTAAAAATTACTTAATAAGACCCTTTTTAGCACGAACCTTGATTGGAAGACCGAAGAGGTTGATGAAACCTGCACTGTCGTTCTGATCGTAAACCTGATCCTCGTCAAAGGTTGCGATTTCTTCATCATAGAGTGAATATGGGCTTGTAACGCCTGCGTCAATGATGTTGCCCTTGTAAAGCTTTAACTTAACATCACCTGTTACATACTCCTGTGTGCTGTCAACGAATGCCGAGAGAGCCTCACGGAGAGGTGTGTACCATTTGCCGTCATAAACGAGTTCTGCAAATGTGTTTGAAAGGTTCTTCTTGTAGTGAAGTGTATCCTTGTCAAGGCAGATTTCCTCAAGCTTGTTGTGTGCAGCGTAGAGGATTGTGCCGCCCGGAGTTTCATAAACGCCACGAGCCTTCATACCAACAAGACGGTTCTCAACGATATCTGTAATACCTACGCCGTTTCTGCCGCCGATTTTGTTAAGCTCCTTGATAAGCTCAACAGAGTCGATTTCTTCGCCGTTAAGCTTTGTAGGAACGCCCTTTTCAAATGAAATTGTAACATACTCTGCCTTGTCGGGAGCCTGCTCAGGAGAAACGCCGAGTTCAAGGAAGCCCTCCTTGTTGTACATAGGCTCATTTGCAGGATCTTCAAGGTCAAGACCTTCGTGGCTTAAGTGCCAGAGGTTTTTATCCTTAGAATAGTTTGTTTCACGGTTAATCTTGAGCGGAATGTTGTGCTTTTCAGCGTACTCGATTTCGTCCTCACGGCTCTTGAATTCCCAAGTTCTCCAAGGAGCGATAATCTTCATATCCGGAGCATAAGCCTTGATAGCAAGTTCAAAACGAACCTGGTCGTTACCCTTACCTGTGCAGCCGTGACAGATAGCGTCAGCGCCCTCGGCTTTAGCAATTTCTACAAGTCTTTTAGCAATGATAGGACGGGCAAATGATGTACCGAGGAGGTACTTGCCCTCATAAACTGCGCCTGCTTTAACTGTAGGAATGATGTAATCGTCAACAAACTCCTTGTTAAGGTCTTCAATATAAAGTTTAGATGCGCCTGTCTTAATAGCCTTTTCCTCAAGACCGTCAAGCTCTGTGCCCTGTCCTACATCACCCGAAACAGCGATAACCTCGCAGTTGTCATAGTTTTCTTTTAACCAAGGAATAATAATAGAAGTATCAAGTCCGCCTGAATAAGCGAGAACAACTTTTTTAATTTTATTGTCAGCCATTTTAATTTCCTCCATAGAAATGATTTATATTACTCTTACATTATACGCTTTCTGACGGAAAAATCAAGTGTTTTTTGAATAATTATTCAATACACCGTAAAATTGTGATAAATGCACTTAATTCAAAATAAAACCCAAGGTTTTTACAGCAAAATCAACCTTGATTTCAACATAAATCTTCAATATATGTATAAAAATGCATATATGCAGAAATAATGAATATTCATTTTTACGCTTGATTTTGCATAAAATGTATATTTTAATGAATATTCAATGCAGATATTCATTTTGACTTGCGGAAAAGCAAAAAATAAACAGCCGATTGGATGTTTAATCAAAGTAAAAAAGGTCTTCAAATTTTTTGTCCAATGAAATGCATAAAATCAGAGCAAGTTTTGCGGTAGGGTTGAACTGACCCGTTTCAATAGAACTGATTGTATTTCGGGAAACACCGACTGCTTGTGCAAGCTGTGCCTGTGAAATGCCTTTTTCGGTGCGTATTTGTTTTAGATTGTTTTTCAGTATAAGTTTATCGTCCATAAAAGCATCTCATTGCCAAGTTTTATTGTCAACTTTATTATAAATATGCCAAGTAAACTTGTTAATAGATTTTTTGATTTATTTATATCACTAAATACAAGCAAGTAAAAAAGCCCGACTGTTTTTACATAGTCGGGCAAGAGTTATAAAATTGCAAGATTTCTTTTCCATATCAAAATTCTTTTTACAGACTCGTCGATTCTGTCTGCTGTAATTTCTCCGCTTTGTACGGCATTAAGCAATGCGGTATATTCGTTTTCAATATCGCCGCAACAGAGGAAGTCATTGCCTGCTTTAAAAGCGACAACCGAGAGTGGTTCGTAAATGTCAAGGGCATCAACGGCAAACATATCGAGGTCATCGGTCATAACAACTCCGTCAAATTTAAGCTTATCTCTTATAACCTCATGCACAGGCTCAGAGAGCGAGGCGGGATTATCGCTGTCAATCGAATTTACTGTTACGTGCGACACAAGAATACTGTCTGCGCCTGCGGCTATACCTGCCTGAAACGGCAGAAAATCATTGTTCTGCAAGTCCGAGAAAGTTCTGTTGTCTGTAGCGCTGGAATAATGTGTGTCGCCGTTATCTCCGTATCCGGGGAAGTGCTTTAATACAGTGCCGAGTTTTTTCTCTTTGCTTGCTTTTACAACCGTATCCACAAATCTGCTTGTGCTTGCGGCGTCACTCGAAAACGAGCGGTAGTACATAAATGAATTGGGGTCGGAAGTGATGTCGCAGACAGGCGCCATATTTACATTTACGCCGAGCGAAAGCAGAAATTCCGCTTTATCGTATGCGTCGTCTTCAATAGCGCTCCAACCGCCGTTGTTAAATGTATCGCTCGGTGAAAGGTATGCGCTGTCCCTTAGGTTTGGATTATCGCTCGCTCTTACAACCGTTCCGCCCTCTTCGTCTGTGCCAATAATAAGCGGAATTTTGGCATTGGACTGCATAGCGTTTATATCGGCATTCACTTCTTCTTTGGTCTTGCCGTCAAAATCTACACCGAACAGCAAAACGCCGCCGATGTGGTATTCGTTTATTGCGTCGCTCATATCATTGCCACGACAATTTACATAAAATAGCTGTCCGACTTTTTCTTCAACCGTCATTTTTGAAATCATATCGTCAATGTCTGAATACAGGTCGGGAGGAGCGGTGGTTTCTGTCACTGTTGCCTGACTGTTTTGCTCGTCATTTGTCGACTGTGCTTTTGAAGCTTCGCTCGTGTTCTGACAGCCTGCAAGCACTGTTGCCAACATTGCTGCGGTGAGAAGTGATGTAATTGTTCTTTTGATTTTCATTTTATCCCTCATTTAAAAATTTCGACAGTCGTATTTTCTACAAATCTGTCCTTAAAAGTTTTCATCTTTTGCATATGCGGTGTGTTAAGATGTTCTTTTTGCAATTTTTCGGACTGCCATTTAAAAATTTCGACAGTCGTATTTTCTACAAATCTGTCCTTAAAAGTTTTCATCTTTTGCATATGCGGTGTGTTAAGATGTTCTTTTTGCAATTTTTCGGACTGCCATTTTTCAATAAGCAGTACCTCATTGCTTTTTCCGAATGACGGCACAAAGTAATCGTATTTTATACAGCCGTTTTCATTTTGTACAATCTGCGGAAAGCCCTCGTTTTTAAGAGCTGTCAAAAAGTCATTAACCATACCGTTTTTAACGGAATATTTTACGATAAGCGTGATTTCTTTCATTTTATCTCCTTGTCGGTCTTTTTAAGTGTTTTGTAAGTTTTAAAATAAAAGAATTTGTCTGTATATGTACCTATTATACCAACGACTTTGCCCATTGTAAAGGCTGAAAGTACAGTTCCTATGCTAAGTCCGTCAAGGTATCCGAGGCAGAAGAAAGTAAGCGCAGCGGTTATAAAAATCTTCCGATATAACAAATTATTATGCACACTGACAGCAGGCTGTCAGTGTGCATAAAACAAAATTTGAAAAAACAGGCGGTAGCCGTTGTAACCGAAAATGCCCAAAATATAGGCAACGCATTGCGTTGCCTATGAAGGTTAAGTATGTTTTCTTTTATTGCTCTCACATTGACTTTCGCCCATTCGTTCAAGCCGTCAAACAGCAAGCTGTTTGGCTATCGTTAGATTGCATAAGCGGAAAGTATTTGTGGGCTTTGCCCACACCCACAGCCTTTGAAAAAGTTGACCAAACTTTTATAATACTTTGCAAAATTATTTTGCTAAACCATAATTTTAATTATCGTTTTGCTATTGCTTGCTGTAAGGTGGTAACATCCCTTACATCACGGTGACCGTCAAAGTTTGTATCTGTGTAATAATACTGGAGCGAATCAAGCTCAACCGATCCGGAAATGTACTGTTGCAGAAAAGTAACATCGTTTACATCTACTGTGCCGTGAAGGTCAATATTGCCGAATCTCAATATGTATATATTCGAACCGACAGTACCGCCTCCGCCGCCGACTACATAAGCTTTGCGGTAAGAAAATGTAGTGCAGTAAACTGTTGGTTCATTAATTTTAGTAGACAGATAAATTTCCACGCAGCCGTCCTTATCCGGAACTACGCCCGTTACAGCGCCGCCGCTCTGAAAGTACAAGGCGGAGTCATAATAACCGCCGCCGTCTGCTTTTTCGTATTTGAACTTATAATCATGACTGCCGATACTTGAGTATTCCATTGTATGCGAGCCGTCCTTGTTAAAATAATTCGGAGCTAACTCGTGAAGATTTATTTTTGCTTTAACATACCTTCCGCCTTTATTGTCAAATGTGTAACTTGCGTATGTGTTTCCCGAACCGCTTACAAAATAGCGGGCGTATTTTTCGGTAGACGGCATAAAGAGTGTTTTGTCACCGCCTATACAATCGGCAAATTTCATGGAATAGTTTTTTTGAGTATCGCCTCCCGTAAATAATACTCCGTTTGTATAATCGGACGGAATATTGTACGCAGAAACCAAAAGCGTGTTGTTGCCGATGTTTTTTGCCGAGTTGTAAATCTCAACACCCTTATGCGGCTTAACGGTTTTTGCGTTTGCGGTCACTGCTGCACCTGCAGTCAGCACCGCACAAAGAATTAAACATACAAATTTTTTCATTTTATACTCCTTTATAATTATTTGGTAATAGTTTGTTGTAAGTCTGTAACATCTTTAACATTTGTTTTACCGTCACGGTTTATGTCGGAATAAAACATCTGAAGTTTATCAAATTCCGCATTGCCCGCAAGGTATCTCTGCAAAAGGGTTACATCGTTTACATTTGTACTGCCTTTAAGGTCAATATTGCCAAAACAAAGCATCGGCACATACATACTTATTATTCCACTGTAATTAGGCAGGTAGGTTGAAAATGCGGTTTTCAAACCGGGTTTTGCTTTTATATAAATTTCCACACAGCCGTTCTCGTCGGGTGCAACACCGTTTACCGCACCGCCGCTAAAGAAAGTGAGATTGGATCCATTTTCCCTAAGAGTGTAGGTTGCTCCGTTTCCGTCTGTATCGGTATATGAACCGTCACTGTTAAAATAGCTTGAAACATCGCTTAATTTTACCTTTAGTTTTGCATATTCGCCGCCTGTATTCGCAAAGGAATAGCCTGCATAAGTATTTCCGCTGCTACCGCCGTTTGCCGAAACAAAGCGAGTATAGCTTTCGCTTGACGGCATGGAAATAACGGTATTTTTACCTATACAATCCTTGTATTGTACAGCATATGGTTTTCCTGTGTTTTTGCCGTAAAAACACACTCCGCCAAGCGTATTTTTGCTAAGATTATAAGTAAACACATTTAAGGTGTTGTTTTCAAGTTTTACCCCTGAATCAAGCACCTGAACGCTCTTATTCTCCCGAACAACTGCCGCATTGGCAGAAACTATTGAGCATGTTGCCATAACAGCTGCAAGTGCTGTACTTAAAAGTTTTTTCACTATCTTCCCTCCAATTTATTCGGATAAAGCGTTTTGTAAAGCCGTAACATCCTGAACATTTATTTTGCCGTCACGATTAATGTCGGCATGGTACATTTGCAGAGAATCAAACTCTGCATTGCCCGAAAGGTACTGCTGGAGCAATGACGCATCGTTTACATTTACGCTGTAATCTAAATTTATATTGCCAAAAGTAAGCTTATATATCTCTCTGCCGTTTGTTCCGCCGCCACCGCCGCTTGTCAGCCCCACATCAAGGCCGTATTCTGTAAAGTAATTCACACTATGGTCTACCTTTGTACTCACATAAAATTCCACATATCCGTTGCTGTCGGGAACTGCACCGGTAAAAACTCCGCCGCTCTGGAAAAACAAAACAGATTCATAGTAGCCGTCCTTTACCGTTTGACGAGTAAAATTATATGTATGTCCGTCTTGGGTGTGTGTGCCGTTACTTTTAAATTCATTTGGATTTATATCCGACAGCTTGGCTCTTACCTTAACATATTCTCCGCCTGCCTGTCTTAAATCCAAATTAGTGGTTCCGCCCATACTGCTTGAAAGACAAGTCCAAATATTATATTTTTCGTTAGACGGCATAGTTATTGTTTTTGGTGCCGATAAATAATTCTTAAATATATATTTGTATCTTTTTCCGCTTTTTTGACCGTCAAGTACAAATCCGCCGCCTGAGCCTGTATTCTTCATATTGTATGTGTAAATACTTATAGTGTTGTTTTTAGTTGTTATTTTTGAACTCAAAATTTGATAATCCTTATTTTGTTTTACCGCTGCGTTGGCAGATACCGCTCCACCTGCCGCCATTAAAGCAACGAGTGCGATACTGATTAATTTTTTCATTATTTATCCCCTCAATATAAAATTTTTGTAAAATAATAAATATTACATACAGTCAAACAATATTATACAATATTTTGCAAGATAAAGCTACAAAGCAAAAAGCTGAATTTTTGATTTGCTCATAGAAAAATTGTGACACTTTGCACATACAACTCTGTTTTAACTTGTTATCACAAAGAATTTATGCTATTATTCTAATAATGAAAGGCGGTAATAATATGTTGAATTTCTGCTGTCCTGTCTGCAAAGAAGAATTAAAACTTGACGGTCGAACCTACAGATGTATAAATAATCATTGTTTTGACTGTGCAAAGCAGGGTTATGTCAATCTTTTGCAGAGCAACAAATCCAAAAGCAAGCGTCACGGTGACGATAAACTTATGATAGAGGCAAGGACCGAGTTTTTAAATACAGATTCGTACAAGCCGCTGTGCGACCTTATGTGCGAACTTTTGCAAAAATATATTCCGCAAAATGCCTGTGTACTTGATGCCGGCTGCGGCGACTGCTATTATACGGGAAAAATTGAAAAAGCTCTTGCAGACAAAAACGCAAGTATAGCGGGTATTGATATTTCAAAATTTGCTCTTATTGCAGCGGCAAAGCACAGTAAAAATATTCGTTTGGCTGTAGCAAGCGTATTTGCTTTGCCGACAGCGGATTTTTCCTGCGACGCGGTGCTTAATGTATTTTCACCTTTTGCGCCGGAAGAATACAACCGAGTTTTAAAAAGGGGCGGAGTGCTTTTGCGTGTAATTCCGCTTGAAAATCACCTTTTTTCTCTCAAAAAGGCGGTATATGACAATCCGTTAAAAAATCCGAAAGAAAACACCGATATTGACGGGTTTATTCTTGCCGAAAGCAAAGCACTTAAATACAGCATAACGCTTGATGATAACAGTGAAATTGAAAGCCTTTTCAAAATGACTCCGTACTACTACAAAACATCTCGTACCGACCAACAAAAGCTGGAGAAATTAAACTCACTTACGACCGAAATCGAATTTTGCGTGCTTGTCTATAAAAAGCTGTAATCGTGATAAATACTAAGGTTTTAGAAAAATCTTTTTTGAAATTACACATTAGCATAAGAGAGTATAAGAGAGAATATAAGCGAATTTTAAAGTTTGTATAACGGTAAATTAAATTTTTGCAAAAAAGTGTTGACAATGCAAAATAAATGTATTATAATTCTAAGGCACAAGTAAATTACAGGAGGATTTGTTATGTCAACATATTTAGCTAAAAAAAGCGAAATTGAACGCAGCTGGTATGTAATTGATGCAGCAGGCAAGCCACTTGGTAGAGTTGCTACTCAGGCAGCAGTTCTTTTAAGAGGTAAGCACAAAGCAACATTTACACCAAATGTAGATTGCGGCGATCATGTAATCATCATCAACTGCAAGGACGCTGTATTAACAGGCAACAAGCTCACTCAGAAGAAGTGGCAGCGTCATACAGGCTATATCGGCCATCTTAAAGAAACAAGATACGATACTCTTATGGCTACAAAGCCAACAAAGGCTATGGAGCTTGCTGTTAAGGGTATGCTTCCAAAGAACACACTCGGCAGAGATGCTTTGCTCAGACTCAGACTCTTTGAGGGTGCAGAACACAATCATCAGGCTCAGAAGCCTGAAATGGTTGAAGCTTAAAAGAAGGAGGCAAATTAATAATGTACGATAAGACACCTTATTTTTACGGCACAGGCAGAAGAAAAAGCTCTGTTGCAAGAGTAAGACTTTACCAGGGTACAGGCAAAATCACAATCAACGATCGTGACATCGACGATTATTTCGGTCTTGAAACACTCAAGCTCATCGTTAGACAGCCTCTCGCCTTAACAGAAACAGATCAGAAGTTCGACATCGTTTGCAGAGTAGCAGGCGGCGGCGTTACAGGTCAGGCAGGTGCAATCCGTCACGGTATTTCCAGAGCACTTCTTCAGTATGATTCAGAGAACCTTCGTTCAACACTTAAGAAGGCAGGCTTCTTAACTCGTGACCCAAGAATGAAAGAGCGTAAGAAATACGGTCTTAAAGCAGCTCGTAGAGCACCACAGTTCTCTAAGAGATAATCTTTGTTATACTCGCTTTTTACAGCCTTTGCAGTTTGCAGAGGCTGTTTTCTTTTGTCCCACAGTGGTATCCTCACAGCTTAGCTGTTGCGGTAAAAGCTAAAAACAGTCCACCGGACTGTTTTCTTTACGCTTTCACAGTTCTCAAAGAGATAATCTTTGTTATACTCGCTTTTTACAGCCTTTGCAATTTGCAAGGGCTGTTTTCTTTTGCCCCACAGTGGTATCCTCACAGCTTAGCTGTTGCGGTAAAAGCTAAAAACAGTCCACCGGACTGTTTTCTTTACGCTTTCACAGTTCTCAAAGAGATAATCTTTGTTATACTCGCTTTTTACAGCCTTTGCAATTTGCAAGGGCTGTTTTCTTTTGCCCCACAGTGGTATCCTCACAGCTTAGCTGTTGCGGTAAAAGCTAAAAACAGTCCACCGGACTGTTTTCTTTACGCTTTCACAGTTCTCAAAGAGATAATCTTTGTTATACTCGCTTTTTACAGCCTTTGCAATTTGCAAGGGCTGTTTTGTTTTATTAAATACCTTTTAGGTCTTTTTTAATGTTAGGGATTAATTATAGATTGTCCCATTTGAAATTTATTTTTTAAGTCTTTTATTTTCTTAGAAAAAAGTATATAATTTATAATATTATGCATTAAAAATTTCTTTGCGGACAAGGCAAGGAAACATAAAGGAAAGAGATGAAATGCTATGAATTTTTTGGAAGAGAGAATTGTAAAGGACGGAATTGTTAAAGAGGGCAATGTTCTCAAGGTTGACAGCTTTTTGAACCATCAAATGGATATTTATTTGTTCAACCGAATGGGTGCGGAATTTAAGAAAAGATTTGCGGGAAAAAATATAAATAAAATAGTCACCATTGAGGCATCGGGCATAGGTATTGCCTGCGTTGCGGCTATGCATTTTAATGTGCCGGTTGTTTTTGCGAAAAAAGCGAAAAGCATTAATATTGACGGCGATATGTACATAGCAGAGGTTGAGTCTTTCACTCACAAATGCAAAAATCAAGTGATTGTTTCTAAGAAATTTTTAAGCGAAAACGACCATGTTCTTATTATTGACGATTTTCTTGCCAACGGTTGTGCTTTGCAAGGTCTTATTTCTATTATAAATCAGGCAGGCGGCACGGTAGAGGGCATTGGAATTGCAATTGAAAAAGGTTTTCAGAACGGCGGCAATATAATTCGCAATCTCGGCTATCAGCTTGAATCCCTCGCAATCGTAGATTCGATGGACGCAGCAACAGGCACTGTTAAATTCAGGGAACAATAAATAAAAATCCAACCCCGACAGGCGATTAAAATACGGCTTGTCGGGGTTAAGTTTTTTCAGCACCAAGTGCCTACAAAATAAATAATAAGAATACATTATATTTGTTGATTTGCAATAAAGAAAATTTTTGTTATAATAGTAGCAACGGAGGCGGTAAAATGTTTCGTAAAATGAGAAGATTTAAACAACAGCTTAGTAACGATGAGGCTTTGAAAATATTAAAAAACTGCAAAAGCGGTGTGCTTGCCGTGAGCGGTGATGACGGCTACCCATATACTATTCCGTTGAACTTTGTATATAAAGACGGCAAGATTTACTTTCACTGTGCAAAAAACGGACATAAACTTGACGCAATTAAGCAAAACAATAAAGTTTCTTTCTGTGTTATTGAAAAAGATGAGGTGGATTCGGAAAAACTGACAACTTTGTTTAGGAGTGTTGTAGTTTTTGGTAAGGCCGAAATTATGGAAAATGAAGAGAAAATCAATTCGGCAATGCTCTCTTTCGGCTTAAAATATAACAATGATATTAATGCGGTGAAAAAGGAAATTGAGCGTGAACGGAGCGGACTTTGCTGTGTCGAAATCACGATTGAACATATAACGGGAAAACAGGCGATAGAGCTTTTGCGTAAAAATATGTGACCTTAATCGGAGAGAAAGGGTATTTAAAATGAAACTGTTAATTAAACAAAGAGTTTTTTCGTGGACGGATACTTACGATGTTTATGATGAGTATGACGAGCCGAAATATTTTGTTAAGGCTGAAATGTTCAGACTTACGCATCAGATTCATATATATGACAGAGAGCGCAATGAAATCGGTATGATTAAACAGCGATTTTTTACGCTTATGCCGACTTTTGATATAGAAATAAACGGACAGCCGTTTGGCAGTATTGAGAAAAAATTTACCTTTTTTAAGCCGAAGTATAACCTCGACTACAACGGTTGGCGCTGTGAGGGTGATTTTATGTCTTGGAACTACAGCGTTTACGAGGCTTGCAGTATGGTTGCGCAGATTTCAAAAAAGCTGTTCCGTTGGGGAGATACTTATGTTATCGACTATGCAGACCCGAGAAACGAAATTTTGGTGCTTATGCTCGCAATTGCAATAGACGCCGCAAACTGTACGCAGAATAATAATTAAGTGAGGCATTGTATGAGCGATAGACCGAAACTCGACAAAAATCTTGACGGCAAGACATTCAGAGAGTTTTATTATTTAAAGGAAGAACTTGTCGATTTTTGTCGTCGATACGGTTTACCGACATCGGGCGAAAAAACTTGAAATAACCGAGAGAATAGCACATTTTCTTGATACAGGCGAGGTTATCGCCGCAAAGAAAGTTCAGAAAAAGTCGCAGATAATCGGCAACATTACAACTGACACGGAAATTGAGCCGAATTTTGTTTGCTCGGAAAAGCACAGAGCGTTTTTTAAGGAACATATCGGCAACGGATTTTCTTTTAATGTTGCATTTCAGAAGTGGCTAAAAAGCAATTCGGGCAAAACTTACGCCGATGCGATTACTGCGTATTATCGGATACTCGAGGAAAAGAAAAACAGTAAGGCAAAAATTGACAAGCAGTTTGAATACAATACATATATAAGGGATTTCTTTGCCGATAATCAGTGCAAGAGACTTGACGAGGCTATTAAGTGTTGGAAATATAAAAAGAAGTTGCAGGGACATAATCGTTATGAGAAAAGCGACCTTGATGTATTGGATAAAAAATTTATTGCACTTCAAACAGTAAGGTTTATATTGCTTTTTATTGCAGTTTTACCCTTACAGTAGTATAATAAAAATGTTAAGCTAAATTTTACAAGGAGAGGGCAGAGGGCAAAGCTTTCCTTTGCCGATTGTATAATGGAGAATTTGCACCTTGAGCCGTTGGGCAACGGCATTGAAATATATGTTACCAAAAGCTACAGATATTCGACAGACACTATCTTGCTTGCGAATTTTTCAAAGCCCGCAGGCAGTAAAAAATGTGCGGAACTTGGCACAGGATGCGGTACAATTCCGCTCTTGTGGTGCAGGGACAATAAAAACTTAAAAATAGACGCTGTTGAAATTCAGGAAAATGCCTGTACGCTTGCTCAAAAAAGCGTTGAACACAACGGGCTTTGCGATAACATTAACATTATAAACGCTGACTTATGCGACCTTAAAGGCAAGCTGAATTTTGGCTGTTATGATGTTGTTGTGTGCAATCCGCCATATAAAATCGGCGGAGGAGGAATCAAAAATCCGACTTCGGCAAGGCTGATTGCAAGACACGAAAGCGAATGTACGCTTGACGACATTTGCTCGGCGGCATCAAAGCTGATGCAGTTTGGCGGCAGATTTTATATGTGTCAGCGCCCCGAAAGATTAGGCGATGTTATGGAGTCTATGAGAAAATTTGACATAGAGCCAAAGACCTTGCGACTTGTACAGCAGAGAGTGTCAAAAGCGCCGAAACTGTTTTTGCTTGAGGGCAGACGAGGCGGAAAACGGGGTTTTTTAAATGTACTGCCCACACTTTTTATAGAGGACGAAAGCGGTAATTTTTCAAAAGAAATGCTTGAAATTTACGGAAGTTACAAATCAGATCATTTAGAAAATACAGAGGACAACAAGCTATGAGCGGAATTTTATATGTTACGGGTACACCGATAGGCAACCTTTCCGACCTGTCGCCGAGAGCGGTGGAAACTCTTGAATCGGTAGATTTTATTGCGGCGGAAGACACAAGGGTTACGCTGAAACTTTTAAATCACTTTGGCATAAAAAAGCCGATGGTCAGCTATTTTGAGCACAACAAAAGAGAGCGTGGAGAGATTATCTGCACAAGAATAGAGCAGGGCGAAAACTGCGCCATCGTTACAGATGCGGGTATGCCGTGTATTTCGGATCCGGGCGAAGATTTGGTAAAGCTCTGCGAAGAGCGTGGCATAAAGACGGTTGTAATTCCCGGACCGAGTGCGGTTATTTCTGCGCTTGCCGTTTCGGGCCTTAGCACGGGAAGATTTACTTTTGAGGGCTTTTTGAGCGTAAATAAAAAGAGCAGAGCAGATCATTTGAAAAGCCTTGCAAACGAGCACAGAACAATGATTTTTTACGAAGCTCCGCATAAATTGCCGCAGACTTTGCGTGATTTGTATGCAAGTTTTGGCGACAGAAAACTTACAATTGTGCGTGAGATTACAAAAATTCACGAGGAAGTTATCCGTACCACAACAAAAAATGCGGCGGAAAATCTAAGCGACGGCAGTGTTAAAGGTGAAATTGTGCTTGTGCTTGAGGGTGCGCCGCAGGTTGACGATACCGAAGAATTTACACTTGAATATGCGGTCGAAACCGCTAAGAAGTTGATTGAAAACGGTGCAAGGGCAACAGATGCCGCAAAAGAGGCGGCGGCGCTGACAGGCTTTAAAAAGAATGAAATTTACAAGGAGCTGATCTGATGACATACGAACAGGCTATTGAAAAAATACATTCACTGCTGACATTCGGTTCTCGCCCCGGACTTGACCGAATGAGAATTTTTCTCGAAAAACTCGGCAATCCGCAGGATAAACTAAAGTATATTCACATTGCGGGTACCAACGGCAAAGGTTCGGTTTGTGCAATGCTTTCGGCTGTGCTTGTTGAGGCAGGTTACAAAACAGGTCTTTTTATCTCTCCGTATATAACGGATTTTCGAGAGAGAATACAGATTAATAACCGTATGATTTCAAAGGAAATGCTCACCGAGGCGGTGGAGAAAACATTTCCGATTATTGAGGAATTGCGTAATGACGGCGTTATTATTACAGAGTTTGAGTATGTAAACGCTTTGCAGTTTTATATTCACGCAAACGAGAAATGCGACATTGTTGTGCTTGAAACAGGTATGGGCGGACTTCTTGACTGTACAAATACAATTTTGCCTCCGCTTTGCTCGGTAATAACAACTATCGGACTTGACCATACGGCAATTCTCGGCAATACTATCGAAGAGATTGCGTGGCAAAAGTGCGGTATTATAAAAAACGGCTCGATTGCCGTTACTTCCAAGCAGGAAGAAAACGCAATGAGCGTGATTGAATGTACTTGTAAAAGCAGAAATGTTGAACTTTTCAAAAGTGAAAGTGCAAAAATAAAAGTGATTTCAGAAAGCCTTGAAAGCACTGTTTTTGAATATGACGGTACAGAGCTTGAATTGCATTTGATTGGCGAACATCAGTTGGAAAATGCAAAAACCGCATTGACCGCATTAAAAGCACTTTGCGACAGCGGTAAAATCATTGTAAGCAAAAATGCATTAAAGGCAGGTATGGCAAAGGCGGTAAACCCCGCAAGACTTGAACTTATGGGCAAAAATCCCGTAGTTTTGCTTGACGGAGCACATAATCCGAACGGAATTGAGGCGCTTAGCAAGGCGGTCAAAAAGTATCTGCCAAATCAAAAGCGGCTTTGCCTTATGGGTATGCTTGCCGATAAGGACAGTGCAAGCTCAATCAATCTGCTTGAAGGACTTTTTGAAGAAGTGTTTACGGTAACGGTCAACAATCCGAGAACTTTATCGGCCGAAGAACTTGCCGAAAAATGCAAACAGCATTTTCCGAAAGTTGAGGCATTCGATAATAACAAAAAGGCTCTCGAAACGGCGCTTGATAAGGCAAAAAATGAAAATATGCCGCTCGTTATCTGCGGTTCACTTTACCTTGCAGGCGAGCTAAGACCGTATTTATTGAAGAACGGTTAAAAAAACGCCCGACTTCGGCTTTCGCTGAAATCGGGCGTTCGTTTAGTTTTATACAAATTTATTAAGCTCTGCGTTGTAGGTATAATCTATGGCGGAGAGCTTTTTTACGATTTCATCTTTACTGATGTTTGCGTCTTCGCAAAGAGCATCAAGTGACGGATAGAAATCTCTTAACTTTGTGTTAATAAAACTTAATAAAATCATTGGGTCTGACGGTAAATTTAATTCTGACATAATGTCCTCCTGTTAATTGTTTTTATTTTTAAAGAATGAGCATATCCAATAGTAAAGCGGAATGGTGAGAAAAACTACCCAGCCGACTGTCCATCCGCCGAATATGTTAAAGTATCCCATAAGAATGTATGCCATTGCCGCAAGCACGGGAAAGGCAAAGTGGTCTGCCTTGCGTTTGTAAATTGCGTCAACAAGCGAATAGTAAAGCGGTATTGTCAGCAAAACTATCCAGCTAAGCGCCCAGCCAAAGCAAAAACCGCTGAATCCCCACCAAAGGAATACAACAAGCGCTATAGCGAAAAAGGGAAACGAATTCCAAAATTTTTTATGCTTTCCTCCTGTAAACATTTCGTCGGTCATATCTGCATCGTGCATTATATGACCGTCTTTATCGGTATAAACTCTCTGTTTTCCGTTTTCGTTTACAAACACTCCGTCCTTGCCTATATCAACCTTAGTGCCGTCTTTGTCTTGTACATGTATTCCGTCTGCAAAGCTGATGTGTACCTTGTCGCCGTTTTTCGCATCAACATGGATTCCGTTTTTAAAAGATACTTTATCCGCTTTTATATACTCTGTGCCCTCATCACCTGTGGGGATTTGTGTGTTGTCTGCGCTTTCCCCCGATACGGTTTCCTGCTCGGCTTCGGATTTTGAGGAATTGTTCGATTCTCCTTTTAAAAGTTCGTCAAGCGATACTCCGTAAATTTCGGCAAGCAATATTAGGTTATCAGTGTCGGGAGATGCCTCTGCCCGTTCCCATTTTGACACCGCCTGTCTGCTTACTCCTATTTTATTTGCAAGTTCTTCCTGACTTAAGTTGTGTTTCTTCCTGTATTGTAAAAGTCTGTTTGCTGTTTCTATGTCCATATTTCCTCCTTTGAGAGTTTATGACGATCGTTCTGCCTCTCACTTTATCCAAATTATACACCGCAACCACTGTTTTTTGCAATACATTTTAGTTTTCATTTCCGCAACCGACGGTTGCATAGAAAGTTTTATGTGCAATATTGCGTTAATAATGTATATAATTGCTAATATGCCGATATTGTTAGCTTGACATAATTAATAATAAAATGTATAATAATATTGATAAACGATGATTGCTCGTTTTATTGGCGCTCACCGCCACAAAGGGCAGACTTAGTTATTGGTGCTCACCGCCATAAAGGGCAGACTTAGTTATTGGCGCTCACCGCCACAAAGGGCAGACTTAGCAATCAACAAAAAGGAAGAGGTTTTCCTCTTCCTTTTACTGATTTATGAGGTGTTTTATGTCAGAACTTAGTACTCCTTATTTTTATTATGTAGAAGATGAATATATAAATTTTCTCAAGAAAAAAGAAATTGAAAAAAGAAATTTTACCAGAGTGCCTAATGTACATTATTGGAATACTAAAAAATTTGTTTTTGGCGCTGTGCTGGAAATAAATAATATGTTATATTTTGCGCCGGTTACATCATATGCAAAATCGCAAGAAGATTTAATCCTTTTACGAGATAAAAAAGATAATAAAATTCTTGGATCAATACGCTTTAATTATATGATTCCCGTACCAAAACAATGTTTGCATAAACTTGAGATTAAATCATTGCCCACTGAAAAAAGCAGAGTTCATACAAGTAAAGAATTATCGTTTTGTAGGAGAAAGAGAGATAATATATATAAAACTGCATTAAAAACATATAAGAGAGTAACGGAAAAGAAAAATGAAGAACTTGTTGCAAATAGTTGTGATTTTAATTTACTTGAACAGGCATATCAAGAATATTGCAATAATAAAATCAATACATAAACATAAAAGTTTTACAAACAACAAATGACAGCTATCAATAAATAATAGCTGTCATTTTTATTTTAAATCAACCTATATAAGTAAGGTCTTCGGTGTTGAGTTCGCTTGTACGCATTGCAGGTTTGCAAAGCGGAATTTGTTTGCCTTTCTTAATAAAGAGAGGTACTTCGTTAAGTGCAACTTCAATGAAGTGTACGCCCTTTTCCATAGGCTTGGTTTCTACATTTTCACCGCTTAGTTTAACAAAAGTCATATCTTCAGGGAGATATACATATCTGCCGCTTACATTCTGCTCATAAACAGGGCAAATCATACATTCGTTACCGAGCATAACCTGAGTTTCACACTCTCTTGCCATTTTATCGTCGGGATAATCAAAAGCAAGCGGGCGGAAAATCATATCGTTGTTTTCGCTTGCCTTTTTAAATGTATCGTAAAGATAAGGGATAAGTCTGTAGCGAACGGTTACAACATCTCTGAAATCTTCGGAGTTTTCAAAGTCGTAACATTCCTGGTTTACTGTACCCAGAGCGGAGTGGTTACGCATAAGAGGGGTAAATACTCCGAGAGCAAGGAAACGCAGAACAAGGTCACGGGTTGCGTTTTCGTTAAATCCGCCGAGGTCGGCGCCGCAGTAGAGGAAACCGCACATATTTGCTGACGGGAGCATTTTAAGGTTAAGAAGAATGTGTGACCACCATGAATGGTTGTCGCCAAACCAGATACCGCTTGAACGGTGTGCACCGATGTAAGAGGCTCTTGAGAACATAAGAATTTTGCCGTCGCCGAATTTCTTTGCAAAGTGTTCTCCTGCGGCTCTTGTCATATTTGCGCCGTAAATGTTATGAACTCTGTCGTGGCAAACAGGCTTGCCGTCAATCATATGATAGATGCTTGAGTAATCCTCGGGGCTGTTGGAAAGTCCGAGGAAAGTATCTTTGAGGTTAAAGAATTTTGAAAGGTCGAGGTTTTCGCCCTCAAGTGATTTTGCTTTATTAAGCGCTTTTTCAAGTCCTTTTGTTGAATAGAAAATAGCCGGCTCGTTCATATCGTTCCAGAAACCGTCAATGCCTGCGTCTGTAAGTCTGTCGTATTTTGCGCCGAACCAGTCACGAACTTCTTTTTGCATAAAGTCAGGGAAACCTACAATACCCGGCCATACGCCGCCTTCAAAAATCTCGCCGTCCTCGGTTTTGCAGAAGTAATCGTTTTCAACGCCTTCTTCGTAAACATCGTAGCCTGCTTCTTTTTTTACACCTGCGTCAATGATAGGGATAAGGTGAATACCTTGCTCTTTCTTTTCTTTTACATATTCTGCAAAATTCGGGAATTTGTCTTCGTCAACTGTGAAGTCCTTGTAGTCTTTCATATAGTCAATATCAAGATATACGCAGTCGAGCGGAATCTTTGCATCATTATAACCTTTGATTACGCCGTCAACGGCAGCTTTGTCGGGATAACTCCAACGGCTCTGCTGATAACCGAATGCCCAAAATGGCGGAATGTAGCTCTGACCGATTGCACTGCGGAACTCTTTTACAATGTCAATCGGCTTATTGCTCTCGTTTTCGATAATGTAGATGTCAAAATCTGTACCGTCAACAGTGATTTCTGTGCGGCTTGGTTTTGTGTAACCGATGTCCCAACGGATTTTTGCGGGGAAATCAATAAAAATACCGAAAGTCTTGCTGCCGTTTAACATAAGAAAGTTGTGTGCGGCGTAGAGTGAACTTTTTGTTTCTGTGTGGAATGGGTCATCGCTGCAAAAGCTCTCATATACCCAGCCACGCTTGTTAATTCCTCTCGGAGCTTCGCCAAGTCCGAAAACTATGTCGCTGTCCTGCATATCAAAGCTAAAAATGAATTTGCCGTCAATGATTTTGTAATCAACGGGGAATTTATTTATGTCGATTCCGGCAAAATCTTTTACAACAGCGTCTGTACGGATAGGGGTGCCGCTTGTGTACTTTGTAATCATTTAATATCGCTCCTTTGTAATGAAATTATTACCTCGGTATGACCGTCTGTGCCAAGGATTTGATACATTTTCATTATATAGGCAGAATTGTAAAAAATCAATCTAAATATTAAATATTCACCAAAATATTAAAGAAAAAGCAAAAAAAGAGCCATACCTAACAGTATGACTCCTAAAATTTCAGTAATTTTTAATTAGCAGAAGAATACATCCATTGAACTTTCTTCGCCGTCGGCAACAAAGTAAGCTTTGTTTTCGTCAGGCTTGAGGTAAATTGAAATTTCCTTTACATCTTTACCGTATGTAGCTTTAACATTATTAATAATGTCTTCTACCGAGTTCTGCTTGTTGTTAAACTCAACAATAAAGTTTACCTTTGTTTCAGTTTTAACTTCTGCAGGAGCTTCAGCCTTTGTCTTAGCAGCCTTTGCTGCGGCAGCTACGGCAGCAGGTTTCTTTGGAGCAACCTTTTTAGGTGCGGTTTTCTTTACAGGAGCTTCCTTTACGGGAGCAGTTTCTTTTACAGCAGTTGCAGTAGCCTTTGTTTCTACCTTTGCATCCTTGGCAGCTGCCGATTTTGTAGCAGTTCTTCTTGTTGCCATTGTAAAATCCCTCTTTCTTAAAATATAAATAAATACATAAAATCACTGTGAAATAACAATAAAAACAACTATTTTTATTTATATATATTATACAATTCAAAGTACAAAAAGTCAATAAAAGCAAATAATTTCAGCGGATAATACATATTTGTAAAATTATTTGCTTTTCATTGGTTAGTTTGCACCATATGCTCGACATAATTTTGTACAAAATGATATTTTTCTATGATATTAATTTTTTATATACCTCCAAAATTCAGCTGTATTACTGCGTAAGCATTGAAAAAATGAGTTATTGTGCTATACTTAAATGTGTTTTATTTTTAGGGGGAAAAGGAAATGTTAGAAAACTTTATTGTAGTTGCACAACAGGTACTTGTGCTGTTTATTTTGATTTCGTTGGGCTTTGTTTGCGGTAAGAAAAAAATCATTACCGATGTATCCGCAAAGCATATAAACAACCTTGTTTTGTATTTTGTTACACCGTGCGTTATGGTGTCTGCTTTTCAGCGTGATTTTACACCTGAACTTTTGGGCGGACTCGGAATTATGACGATTTGCGCAACAGCCGTTATGGCTGCAACCATACTTTTGGTAAGCCTTATTTTTAAGGGTAAGGACAGCAAAAAAAGAGTGTTGAGATTTGCAACAGTTTTTTCAAACTGTGCGTTTATGTCGTTCCCGTTGCAGGAGGCTGTGCTCGGTGATGACGGTTTGTTTTACGGCGCAGTGTTTGTAGCTGTGTTCAACATTCTTGTATGGACATACGGACTTGTATGTATGAGCGGAGATATTAAAGAAATTTCTGCCAAAAAGCTGATTACCAACCCGGGTATTATCGGTGTTGTAATTGCGATAATTATTTTTGCGCTTAACATAAAGCTTCCGTATATGGTAGGTCAGCCTGTTGAATATATGGCGGCTTTAAATACACCGTTGCCGATGATGATTATAGGTTACTACCTCTCCGAGGCAGACCTTAAAAAAGCATTTTCAAATGTATCTGTTTATGTTGCAATGGGATTAAGACTTGTTTTGGTACCTGTTATAACCGCAATTGTGCTTTATCTGTGCAAGGTGGAAACAACTCTTGCGGTTGCCTGTGTAATCGCATCTGCCGCACCGACTGCCGCTACAACTACAATGTTTTCGGTAAAATACAATAAAGATACCGAACTTTCGGTAAGTATTGTGGCGGTTACTACAGTATTTTCAATCATAACTATGCCGCTTGTAATTGCGTTTGCGCAAACACTGACAGCATAAACGGAGGATATTATGCCAAAATCATCGGGACAAAAGCTTAAGCTTTTATATCTGCGTGACATTCTTCTAAAGAGAACCGACGATAACCACGGAATGACTGCGACTGAAATTATTGACGCATTAAGTGAATTTAATATAAAGTCCGAGCGAAAAAGTCTTTACGATGATATCAGCTCTCTCCAAATGTACGGACTTGACATTGAAAAAATCAAATCAAATACCACAAGGTATTATGTCGCTTCAAGAGATTTTGAGCTTGCGGAGCTTAAACTGCTTGTCGATGCAATTCAAAGTTCAAAATTTATTACACGCAAAAAAAGTATGGAGCTTATCGGAAAAATTGAGGGACTTGTAAGTAACTTTCAGGGAAAAGAACTTAAGCGTGATGTCTTTATTACAAACAGGGTAAAAGGTCTTAACGAAAAAATATATTATGTTGTCGATACACTGCAAACTGCGATTTCCAATGACCGAAAGGTCAGCTTTTTGTATATGAAGTGGGATATAGGGCAGGGTGCAAATATTGTAAAAACCGCAAGGCGTGACGGCAAGAGATATGTAATTTCACCGATTTGGCTTTGCTGGGACGACGAAAATTATTATATGATAGGTTACGACAGCGAGGCGGATAAGATAAAGAATTACCGAGTAGATAAGATTGAAAGCGTTGAAGTACTTGAAGACAAGCGTGAACCTAATGACGAAATACAGAAATTTGACGGCGCCGAATATACAAGAAAGATTTTCTCGATGTACGGCGGAGAGGAATTTGAAGTTACAATGCTTGTTAATAACGAACTTGTAGGCGTAATTGCAGACAGGTTTGGTGACGATATTTTTATTGTAAAAGAAAACGATAATCAGTTCAGGTTCAGTGCAAAAATTTCAATAAGCAGTCAGTTTTATGCATGGGTATTCGGACTGGGCGGAGGTGTTAAAATCTTGTCACCGCAAAGGGTGGTAGACGGATTTAAAGAACATCTTAATTCTGTAAATAATAATTATTCGGCAGATAATAATGACAACTGACAATGTCTGATTTTTAAGCTTTATATATACAAAGTTGTTTTTATGGCAGTGATTTTTGTTTTATTGAAAATCACTGCCGCTTTTTGATATAATAATAATCATACGCACAAAATATAAAATTTTATTATAATAAAATTTTATCTTATTAAAGATATTGAGTATAATTAATTAAAAATTATGATAATAAAAGATAACAAAAAGTAAAATTTTACATTCGGATGATTAATTTGTATAATTTTGCTTTATTTTGTTCTGTATTGTATTGACAATAAAACATTTTTGTATTATTATATTTGTAAAACAAAATAATATTATAAAAGGGGTAATATCAGTGGCAATAAGATTTTTGAACTCTGTAACATCTACAAGTTCAAGCTTTCGAGTTTCGTGTGGAGAGCTTGTTGTAGATGATTTATGGAGCGTTCATCACGAAGTAGAGATGGGTGTTGTCAGGAGCGGTTCTATTACAATTGAAACCGCAATCGGTGTTGAACAGCTCAACAAAGGCGATATTTTCTTTATCGCACCAAACCAGAAGCACAGATTTGACAACAACAACAATGTGTATATTGAGATTATGCTTTTAAATCTTAATGACGGTGCAAATCTTACACAGCAGTTTATTCCGAATGCAATTATAAAGAGCATAGTAGGCGGAAACTGTACTAAGTTTTTCTCTTTTAAGCCTGGGGAGGATTACTACAATAATGTTTCCGAATGTTTTGAATCTGCTTTTAGGGCAGAGGTTGACAAGCCGAGAGCATTTTATCTTCTGGCAACAGGTAAATTTTATGAACTTTACTATTATTTGTTTGAGTCAGGAAAGTTAGAAATTTACGATATTGAAACACAAGGCAAAAAGGATAGGGCTTTGCGCAGAGTTACAGAGTATATAAACGAGAATTTCTGCAATCTGCTTACTCTCGACATTATTGCAGAGCACACAAACTTGAGCAGATATTACATTTCGCATCTGTTTAAAGAGCTTTTGAACACAACTTTCATTAATTATCTTAATGAACTTCGTTTGTCAAGAGCGGCACTTTTGCTTACAACAACCGATACTCCTGTTATTGAAATCGCAGGAAAATCAGGTTTTAATAATATTTCTAACTTTAACAGAGCGTTCAAGATGTACTACGGCATTACACCGTCAAAGTACAGAAAATCAGAGCGCAGTAAAGCTAAGGTTTAAAATTTTAATTTAACAGGCAGTCAGTCTTATGGGGTTATAGAAACTGACTGCCTGATTTTTTGTGTTTTTTATTAAAATTTGGGGTAATTTATGGTTTAGCGGAATATTCGTAAAACAATTATAAAAGTTTGGTCAACCTTTAAAAAGGCTTGACCTAAAATTTTTAATTATTTTCCTGTCATTTAGAACATAACTGTTTATTATAAAAACAAAAAGCAAAAGCCCGACCGAAGTCGAGCTGATTGCTTATAAAAAAAGAGAGAGGAAAATATCTATGAAAAAAATGAGTTATTAGCTTTGTAATGTAAGTTTTATCAGTAGTTATCTTACACATATATAATACCATACGAACAGTGACAACAGTGTGACAAAATATTGGTAGTTTTCCGAAATTTAAACATTTTTTTAGAAATTAATCAAAAATATCGTTTGTCGGGTTAGATTTGACCTTTTTGTGTACTTTCAGAGTGTTGTTATTGTCGCAAAAAGCAATGAAAACTTCGCTTGTTTTTATATTTTGCTTTTTGAGTTCTTTTTTTAACCACTCAATATTATTTCCCGTGGCTTTAAGATTTCTTTCCAAAACCTTGCCGTCCTGTATCACTACCGCCTCTACACCGGATTGAAGAACCGTAATTTTCATATCATCGGGAGTGAGCGGTCGATTTTTGTCTTTCGGTAAAATTGAAAGCTGACCGTTGCTTTCAAGGATAACGGTTTGTATCTCATCAAAATTAAAATATCCCTTTGAACGGCACATTACCAAAATTTCATTTATATCTATCTTTGCGGTACTTAAGTTTTTGTTGTAAAATTTGCCGTTATCGTAAATTATAATAGATTTGCCCGTAATGAATCTTCTTAGAAGAAGCGACTTTTGCGATAGGAAAGTCAACATAATTGCTATAAGCGAGTAAATAACCATAGCCATTACACCGTCATAAATATCGGTAAATTCGCCTGTCGCCAGTTCGGCGGCGATTGAACCTATTGTAATACCGTTGATGTAGTCAAACATATTAAGCTCTGACATCTGCTTATTTCCCATCAGCTTTGCAAGCAAAAACAGGACTGTAAGCGAGATCGGTGCGGTTATAAATACTCTGAAAAAATCCATAATAACCTCCTGTGCTATGGTTATTATGGATTTCTTTTTATATTTTATTCGTTTTTGAATTTTATGTTAGGCGATATATAATTTAGCTGAGGAATTTCGTTTAAATGATTTAAAAATTCAGGTCAAGGTTGACCAAACTTTTATAAAACCTTACCGATTACCAAGGCTTGATTGTGCCTGTGAGTTCTGTAACGCTCTTCATACCGTTTTTATCAAGGTATTCGTTAATTCCCTCGGCAATTTTAATCGGTGCGTATGGGTCAGAGAAGAATACTGTGCCAATCTGCAATGCGCTTGCGCCTGCAATCATCATTTCAACTGCGTCTTGCCATGTGCTGATGCCGCCCATACCGATAATCGGAATTTTAACGGCATTAGAAACCTGCCAAACCATTCTTACTGCAACGGGGAACACTGCAGGGCCGCTCATTCCACCTGTATTGTTGCGGATAATCGGGCGCTTTGTGTTTATGTCTATTCTCATACCTGTTAGTGTGTTAATCATTGAAATTGCGTCTGCGCCGTTTGCCTCTGCCGACTTAGCAATCTCGGCAATATCTGTAACATTCGGACTTAGCTTTACAATAAGCGGTTTTGTGCAGTGCTTTCTTACCGCACTTGTAATTGAACCTACCGATTCACAGCTTGTACCGAACTGAACGCCGCCGCTCTTTACATTAGGGCAGGAAATATTCATTTCTATCATATCAACATCAGTTGAAGAAAGTTTTTCTGCCATTTCGCAGTATTCTTCGGGAGTGTTGCCGGCAATATTTGCGATAACTCTTGTGTTTTGCTGTTTAAGCCAAGGAAGATCGTCGTTTATAAATACATCTACGCCCGGATTTTGAAGTCCGACGGCATTTAAAATACCCGACGGAGTTTCTGCGATTCGTGGCGGTGGGTTGCCGTCACGCCTTTTTAAGGTAATTCCCTTGCACGAAATACCGCCAAGTTTTGAAAGCGGATAAAATTCGCCGTACTCCTTACCGAATCCAAATGTGCCCGAAGCGGCGATAAGCGGATTTGAAAACTCTACTCCGTCAATTTTTACAGATAAATCAGCCATTAAAATACAACCTCCTCTGCGTTGAATACAGGTCCGTTTTTGCAGACATGCTGCATAATTTCTTCACCGTTCTTGCGTACCTTAACGGCGCAGACAAGACAAGCGCCGATTCCGCAAGCCATTCTTTCTTCAAGTGAAATCTGACAAGGCTTGTTAAATTCTTTGCAAACTTGAGCAATTGCCTTAAGCATCGGGGTAGGACCGCAGGCGCAAACCTCGTCAACTTCATTTATCTTTTCTTTAAGTACATCTGTAACAAATCCGTGTACGCCTGCACTGCCGTCATCTGTTGTAAGTACAAGCTCGGCACCTGCATTTTTAAAATCATCTTGTAATATAATAAGGTCTTTGTTACGGAAACCCGTGATAACAAGCGGATTTTCGGTTTGCTTTGCTGTATAGAGCATAGGAGGAACACCGATGCCGCCGCCGATAAGGCAGTAGCGCTTGCCTTTTTCAATATTAAAGCCGTTGCCAAGCGGAGCAAGAATATCTACAGCTTCACCCTTTTTCATTTCGGACATAATCTTTGTGCCCTCGCCCTTAACCTGGTAAACAAGGCGGAGTACGCCGTTTTCGCTGTCGCACACCGAAATAGGTCTGCGCAGAGTTTTTGACGGAACATATACATGGGCAAACTGACCGCATTTTGCAAGCGGTGCAAGTTCGTCATTTTTTACACGCATATCAAAAATTCCGTCTGCAATTTCTTCATTTGACAAAAGCTCAAAGGCTTTAACATCATATTTCATATATTTCTCTCCTTTTGCAACAGAATGAATTATTTAATTAATATAGTTTAACACTATGGTAATAACACGCAGGGTATCGTTTTTATATGCATAGCTTGAGGTGTCAAGCTCGACTTCTCCCCAAAGCATATTGTTGGCGCTTTCAATGTAGTTTACTACATAACCGTCTTGTACAAGTGTTGAATAAGCGTCTTCAAAGTCAAGACTGTCATCAACAATTATGTTGAAATAATTGTCACCGTTTACGGCGGAATTTGCAAGTGCATTTGAAATTGTATTGTCATTTTCTTCATCAAACGCATAGAGGATAGGTGCAGTTTGATTATAATAATTGTACTCGGTAGAATTACATTCGGGCACATAGAGGTTGCCGATAAGGTTTTCGTCGTTATTATAATTATCGGGTTCTATTTCGTCAAAAAGGTCATCTGCCCTGTGCGAGGAATACATTTGCTCGTCTGTAAGATTAAAGTAGTAGTAGTTGGAAAAATCATCTTGCGAGTCGTTCCATGTTACATCGACCTGATACCAATTACCGCCAATTTTTGCGCAGTTCCATTCGTGTCCGACATCATCGGTCATTCCCGCAATACTTACACATTCAATGCCGAGCTTGTTGCACAAAAGCTGAAATGCCCTGGCATATCCTTCACATATGGCTTTACCGTCAACAAGAACTCCGTAGGCGGTACTGACATTTCCTTTTGTGTTATTGTTGTAGGCAGCCTCGTCATCATATACGCAATTTGAAATAATATAATCGTTGACATACTTTTCACGCTCATACTCCGAAGAATACATAGTTGCGTTGTTTACAAAGTCGTTGAGCGCCTCGTTAAATTTTTCTTTTTGTGTTTCAAGCGTTGTGCCTGAAGAAATATAGAAAAGTTCTACATATGTTGAACCGTCGTAATCGTAGTAAGAAAATGTGTTTTTTATCCAGAATATATCGGGGTGGTCGTTTTTAAAAGCTATTATTGCCTCGTAAATATCTTTTTGCGTAAGCGTGCCCGTACATTGTATTTCTGCGGGAACGGGTTTTTGACATTCGTTTTCAATTTGTGCGTAAAGATTTTTAATGTGTTCGTTTGTTATTGCCGAATAGCTGTACGATGTTTGCTTCGGCTCCGGTATCTCTGACAAAAGCGCTTCACTTTCGCTTGTCGGCTTAAAATCAGAATTGTCGAAAATCTTAAATTTAAGAGAACAGCCGGCGATTGAAAAACATAGCACCAAAGGCAAAGCAGCCGCAAGTGCTTTCTTTGCAACAGTCTGTATTTTATGGATGTTCAAAAAATCATCTCATTACATATAATATATCATTTATAATTTTACTTTATTTTGGCTTTATAGTCAATTCAAAATTTATTTTTTGAAAAATTGTTGCAATTAGTGCAACTTTTAGGATTTTTTTATGCATAGTTGGAGGTGAATAATTTGATTATTTTTAACAAAGAAAAGTACGAGGGTATTGCCGCAGAAGATAATGCGGGGATTGTGGGCGAAAACCTTGTGAGTAAAGTTGAATTTACGGTGAATGGTTTTGTCGGCAAAAATACGATTGCCGCAATTCATTTAAGATTTAAAGACGGCAGTGTAAACACGGTTGCACCGCAAACCGTAAAAACTGTTAACAACAGCACATATATAATGTGGAAAATCAGGAAAAACGATATTTTCTGTCACGGCTGGGTTGAGGTTCAGCTTGAATTAAGAGAGGAGGAAACCACTTTGCAGACTGATATTGTAAGATTGTTTGCGGGAGAATCCATACCGATTGAGGACAAGGGATTCACCAATCCAAACAGCGAAACGCTTGCATTGAGAGATGAGGCAAAAAAATGTTGGGATAAAATTGCAGAGCAAAATAAGCAGATTGAAAACAATATAAAAGTTATTGCCGACAGCGACATTACTCTTAAAGAAGAAAAAGCAAATAAGGTTACGGTTAAGGCTGATGTTACGGAAGAGAGCTATCCGAGTGTTGCATATCTTGAAAACTATTATTATGATTATAATGATGTTGATGATGAGATACAAAACCTTAAAAGCAGTGTCGATACAAAGCTCAATTTAAAAGCGGATAAGGCGGATACTCTTGCCGGTTACGGAATTACCGATGCTTACGACAAAACATATATAAATAGATCGTTAAACAATAAACTTAACAAAATGCCGTTTGATACCGTGCCTGCGGCAAACAGCCCAAATTATGTTACAAGCGGCACTGTGTATAACAGTGTTAATTCGCTTAGGCAGACCGTTGTACAGAACAAAGCCGATATAGAAAAATCGCTTGCAAACAAATATGATGCGGCAAATAACGAAATCGGTTCGGGAGAATTATCTCCGGCGCAGACAATTTATGAGGGCAGTGAGGGAAACTTCGTTTACGCAAAGAACGGCGACGCAGTTACTGTGTCTGTAAATATTACAAGTATGTTGGCGGATAAAAACTATTTACAAATGTCGGGTTTGCCGTTCCCGTCAAAAGCAGAAAGTAGACTTGCAAGTATTGCCGTATATTCTACAAAGAATAACTTGCGTAATGTGAGAATAGACGGTTCGTGGATTTACATAAGTGCACCGTCCGATAAATTTGTTGAAGATGAAAAAATGAATTTTGTTGTTACATATATTATTCGCAGATAGGAGGATTAAAATGGAGGTTACAGAAAAAATTACGCTTGATATGCTTACAAAAGAGGGAGTGAGCGTTTTAAGACAGAAATTTATAAACATTAACGATGTTGAGGTACAGGTTGGTGGAAATGTCCGCAATGCTTTTACAAACTGTGAAGATGACAGAAAAATTTTGAAAGAACAGCTTTCGGAAGATTACTACAACGCAGTTATGGCAGTCTGGGAACTTTAAACATCACAAAAGCGCAATCGTGTTGCAGACGATTGCGCTTGCTTTTTTTGTTTGAGTGATTTTGTTTAGCAGGTATACATAGTATAATTTTACAAACATTTTCCAATAACGGCAATTGCGTTTGAACGACAGATTTCTTGTGCATTTTCCCGCAGATTTGCGGCAAAAATATTATCGCCGCACCGTACACCGTATTCGTGCAAAATACGCTTAAATCTTTTTGGTACTGCCGGATAATCAAAAATAAGGTAGTAAACTCCGTCTTTTTCATAGGCAGAATTTTTGTTGCAGCACACATTCTGTTTGTAAAGCAACTGAATTACATCAAGAAAATTCTTGCTGTTGCCCACATCGTAGCAGCTGCATTTTTTACCGTTTTGCAGTCTGTATTTTTTCCTTTTTTTATCCTCAACCGTCAGCAGCAGCATACAACCGTCAACAGTCGGAAGCGCCTCCACAATTATTCGTTTATCTTTTATTTCTATATCTGTTTTAAAACAGGCTATCTGCAAAATTCGCATAAGTATCTTTCTGGAATGGCTGTCATACAGGCTTAAAGTATCATAATCAAGCGAAAAATCTCGCATATCTTCATCGCAGAGAGTTATCAGTATTTTATTGCTTTTTATTTTATCAATCGTCAAAAAATCTCTCTCCTCACATTGTGCTTTGCCGCAAAATTATTCTTATATATATTATGATGAAATGCCGTTTCCTGCAAGTAATTATTTTTGGAAATATACCAAGCAAATTATAGTAATATTTTTGTTAAAACGCATAATATGCTTGTCAAAAATCCTCAATAATGTTACTATGTTATTGTAATAATAAAAATTAACAAAAGAAAGGATGTTTTCTATGCCGCAATGGCTCAACGATTCGGTTTTCTATGAAATTTACCCGCAAAGCTTTTATGACACCAACGGTGACGGTATCGGTGATCTTAACGGTATCATCGAAAAACTCGACTATGTAAAAGGGCTCGGCTGTAACGCAATCTGGCTCAACCCCGTTTACGATTCACCGTTTATGGACGCAGGTTATGATGTTCGTGACTACAAAAAGGTTGCTCCCCGCTACGGCACAAACGATGACCTCGTAAGACTTTTTGACGAGGCTCACAAAAAAGGAATGAAAATTCTCCTTGACCTCGTTCCCGGCCACACATCGGACACTCACCCTTGGTTTTTAGAGTCTAAAAAAGCTCAAAAGAGTGAGTATACAAACCGTTATATCTTTACAAAATCAGTATGGGACGCACCGCCGCAGTACAGAATGATGTGCGGTATCTGCGAGCGTGACGGTAACTATTTGGTAAACTACTTCAGCTCACAGCCTGCTCTCAACTACGGTTTTCACGAAATCACACATCCGGAGTGGCAGCTGCCGTGCGACCATCCGGACTGCCTTGCTACAGTAGAGGCAATCAAGGACATTATGCGTTTCTGGCTTGATATGGGCGCAGACGGTTTCAGAGTTGATATGGCAGACTCGCTCGTAAAGAACGATGATGAAAAGGTTGCAACAGCAAAAATCTGGCGTGGTATCCGTGAAATGCTCGACAAAGATTATCCTGAGGCTGCAATGGTAGCCGAATGGTGCAATCCCGAAAGAGCAATCAACAACGCAGGTTTCCATATGGACTTCTATCTTGACCACCACGGCAACGGTTACAGCAGACTTTTCCGTTACGGTGACGATGAGGGCAATAATGGTATTTTTAATCCAAACGGCAAGGGCGATATTAAGAACTTTACAGACGAATATCTCCCTGCTTATGAGCTTTCAAAGAATAACGGCTACATCAGTTTTATGACAAATAACCATGATATGCCGAGAATGACACACTACTTCGGTATGGATGCAATTAAACTTGCATATGCAATGATTTTCACTATGCCGGGTGTTCCGTTCCTTTACTACGGTGACGAAATCGGTATGAAATATCAGGAAAACCTTGTAAGCAAAGAGGGCGGTTTCAGCCGTACAGGTTCGCGTACACCAATGCAGTGGAACAGCGGTAAAAACCTCGGCTTTTCTGCAAGCGATACACCTTACCTCCCTGTTGATACAGACGAAAACGCACCTACAGTTGAAAATCAGCAGAACAACCCTGACAGTATTTATAAGGTTGTTACAGACATTATTGCCATTCGTCACGCAAACGATGACCTTCACGGCAACGGTGATTTTGAAATGATTTTCGAGCCGGGTAAATTCCCGTTCGGATATAAGAGAGGCAAGTTTGTAATGCTCTTTAACCCACTCGGCAAAGACAGCGAAATCAAAATCAATGCTAAGGGCGCTAAAAAAGTATATGAAATCGGTACAACAGAGGTTGCTGACAATAAGGTAAAAATGTCGGCACAGAGTTTTGCTATGCTTGAATTTTAATAGATTTATTTAAAAGTTACGGCGGCAATCCTATTCGGATTACCGCCGTTTTTGTTGATGATTATTTGTCAAAGTCGGAGTAAATTATAGTTTAGCAAATTGCTTAAAGTTATCCCAATATTTAGAATAGAACATTGTTAATTAGGCTGTCCGGCTTGAATTAAAATTTATGCATTAACATCTACATATTTTAATGTCATATTAACGCAAAACTTATTGTCGACATCAACAGCTTCAAAATATCCGCCATAAACCTCTGCCATATTTCTCATTGAACGCAGTCCAATTCCTCCGCCTTTATGTTTTGTGTACTCATAGCCTCGGTCACTTTTCTTTAAATCTCCGCAAAAATTATTCGTTGCAGCAATATAAATATAGTCGCCCTTATAGTCGATTGACAAATCAAAATATTTTCTGCCCTCGCTTATTGTTTTGCATGCGGAAATTGCATTTTCACTTAAGTTTCCTAAAATACCGCAGAAGTCAACTTCGGGTATTTCGGATTTAGGAGGCATATTTATTTTCCAAGTAATATCTATTTCATTGTCAATTGCGCTTTGGCGGTAATAATTCAGCACTGCGTTTATAGCGTTACTGCTGCATAATCTTACGGGAGCAGTAATATTAAGTGCCTGATAATACTTGCAAAGGTATTTTCTCAATGAGTCCAAATCGCCCTCGTCAAGCAAACACTGCGCAAGATGTACCGCGTGTTTTAAATCGTGTCTGGCTTTTGCGGTTTGATTAATATATGTTTGCAGAGATTCGTTATAGCTTGTCTGTATTTCAAGCATAAAGTTCTGTTCTTCAAGCTTGGTCTTTTCAATTGTAGTTTTACTGAATATGTAAAACAGCGCAAATACCAATATATACAGCAAAAATATAATACTGTTAATCATTAACGCCTTTATGCCAATCAATCCCACACGCAAATTCAAATATGTGATCGGTATGGAGTAAATATTTAACAGAGTTACAATAATCGGTAAAATCATAAATGAATACCAAAGCTTTTTATATTTAATGTTATCTATCATCCAGGAATAATATTTCAGCATAGGTGTTGCTGGCAATTTATAATGTATTAGTATTTTCAAATATGTAACCGCAAAAAGTCGCAAAAGACCGTTAAAACTGTTAAATCAAAGATAAAAAAGCGAAAAACAAGCGTTACAAAATGGATGAATATGCATAATATGCAACATCTTCAATGTAAAATCAAACCACCCTTGCAACAGTATAAACTAAATGCAAGGGTGGTTTTAAATGTATTAAAAAGAGGAAAAAGCGTTATTTTATTTGCCTGTTACGGCTTCATCAGCAACATAACTTGAATTAACTGATACAAAAATACCGTCTTTCTTATTCTTTAAAACGAAAGCATCAAAATAAATTCTTCCTTCACAGAGCCAACCCGAAAGTCCTGGCGGGTTTTCGTGCTGTAAGTATTCTGATAATTTGAGTGGTGAAAGAAGTGCAGTTTTGTAAATAATAATATAATTGACACCTTCGGGAAAATAATCAGTTGGAGCAACTACAACTTCGGTATTGTCAACAAGTCCAACAGCTCCGCTAGTAGCTATTTCCTGTGCTTTATCACCGTATGAAGTGAAACGCTTATCAAGTTTCAGATATGTATAATACTGCGGTGTAACAAATACTACACGGTTGTTAATTGGTACTTTCTTATCTACAAGAGTAGCAGAAGCAAGCAAAAAACTTTCGTAAGCGTTTTCTTTTGAAATTTCCTGCTTTTCAACTGTGCCGGCATTTGCAACCATTGTCTTAATACGGTACTTGTCGATAGTTGGTATAACGACCTCATCCATTTCACGGTTCAAAGCAAGTCCTGCACTATTTGCCATCATAGTGTCATCACGGTTTTTACGGTCAATGGTAAATGTAAAAGACTTATCCTGTGAAAGTTTCAAGCTCTGAATATCATTGCCCAACTCTTTAGGTTGTCCGTATCTGTTTGACGCTGCGTTTATATCGTAATCATTAAGCGGAACAGTTTCAATAGAATAAACATTGACTTTGTTTACTCCCTCAAATTCATACTGTGTGTTTAATACAGAGTCAGTTAATGCTCCTTGTTTAAAGCGTTCATCAATGACATCTGAATATTTTTCAGCGTAATTTACTGCCATATTTTTAACCTCCTAAAAATTTATTTTTTACACCTGAAACAAAAGCGTCACGGTCATTTGTTGTAATATTATGTAGTCCACCTGTTGGACCGCCTAAATTTAATTTTGGTGTAGTTGTTGTAATAAATTGCGGATATTTTGCAATCACCCGACTCAATGCCTGTTTAAAATCACATTCACTGCTTACAAGCCTTTCAGCTAAAGAAGCTGCATCGTCCTTGTACTCATCTTTAATATTGAGTTTTAAAAGTGCATTTTCTTTCTTTAACTTTGCGTTTTCCTCTGCAAGCTCTTCAAGCTGTTTGTTGGTCACTTCGTCAGTGCTTGCCGCTGCCGGTAAATTTTGCTCTGTGCTTTCTGTGATTGTGTTTGCACCTTCATCATTTGGTACATTTGGATTAGCTTTGTTTTCGTCCTGTTTCATCTTTTTTCCTCCAATAATCTCCTTATGTGTCTTGTGGTAACATCATATTTTTTAGCTAATTGTTTACAAGATAAACCAGAATTGAAATCATTTATTATTTTTTGATTGCGTTCCATTTTTAAAATACCGTCAATCTTAGGAATAAAAAGAGTGTCACCGCCATAAGTTTTCATTAAATTATAAATGCTTTCCGGGTCTAACACTTCAAGTAAATCTTGAATGCTTAATAGTGGGCTTTCTTCAATTAGCTTTAAAATGTTTTCTTTGGGTTTATCCATAATAGTCACCTCACATCTTTATTTTAATATTAAAATTAGAAGTATAACAGTGGAAATATTTCCGCAAAATACTTCCACTGTACAAAAAGTAATATGTAGTATGTAATTAACCCTTAAAGCCCTCTTTAATCAGCATTAAAGCAAATTTAAAGCCTAAAATAAAGCGTTCGGCTTCAACTTTCGCATTGACAGAAATGCTTTCCCAGTATGCGTTGTTGTATAACTCTAACTGTTCTGATGAAAGTGTATCGGTAAACTTTTCCTGTTCTGAATTTGTTGCTATCATCTTCTTTACTTCGTCGGAATTGTCTCCTAACTTGTCATTGATGAAGGTGTGAAACAAAGTTGATAAAATCGGATTTTTTTCTTCTGTGTAGTTGTTTGGGTCTAATAAATCAAATTCAGACATATTGATATTAAAATCTTTCATAGTTATTTTATCCTTTCATTTTCAAAGTGGTAGTAAACAGCGTTTAAAACCCTTTTAAATTCATTTAATTTGCATTGTATAAAAATATCGGTGTAACTTTACCTTTAATTGCAAAAATCAAATACAAGCCATTTTAAACGCTGTTTTGTTTTATGCACTCTTGCAATACTTGAAATTAAGTGATATAATAAGTTTACTTCGGTACAGTTGAAGTAAACTTATAAAGGTGGTTGTTATTCCCGTAACAACTGCCTTTTCACTTTTTATCATTTTTATAAGATTTATGATTGTATGTTGATGAAATTCAATTGCACTTTTCTTATCTTCCAAACTTTTGACCTCCTATGCTCATTCGCCTTGCAGCTTCTTCGAGGTAGTCAACTGTTAAACTCTGACCTAATGCAGCGGCAATATTGGCAGCGTTTTTATACTGCTTAATCATTAAACGCAAACCGCCTTTATTCTGTGCAACTTTTTTCAGATACTTTATACATTCTTCTGAAACATCAAGACCGCTGAAAATATTTCGTATATCATCAAGGCTATACTTGTTTGTCAGTTCACAATGCAAGCCGATACGGCTGTAAAGCTGGTCGAATTCCTGTTCTCTTCTGCCGTACATTTGCTTTAATATACTGGGATTTCCTGAATAAACTAAGCCTATTCCGATTTTATCGTTAATGGCTCTTATTGTGTCAAAGGAGCGTTCTGTTAAGTGCTGTGCTTCGTCTATAATAATCAGGCGATTTGTTCCCTTTAATGTATTCAAGATACTTTTCATAACCTGTGTAGTTGAACCGATAGGCTGACCGCCTATACTTTCGAGTAAAGTTAATAAAATAGCTCTGGGTGTTCCTGTGGTTGCATCAGCTTCAATATATGTAACTCCGTTATTATGTTCTGCATAATGTTTTAAAGCTGTTGTTTTTCCGCAACCAGCAGGACCATAAAGTAAAAGGATTTCACTTGAAGCGTGAGCCATTTGCAAACATTCTGTAATTCTTTGAGTATTAAAAAGGCTTTCACAATAGTTTGGGTTAGGTGTTAAAGTCTTTCTTACTGCTCCAATATGCAAGTATTGTTTGACCTTTTCAGTAACTTTTTTATTATCTCCTGTGTAGCTGTTTGCAAGGTATAAAGATAAAACAGTATCTGATATATCTAATTTTTTTGCAAGCTGTTTCTGTGTTATGCCAGTTTCTGCAATATGAGCTTTCAGCATTTCAACAGTTTTTAAATCATCATTAAATGGCATTTAAATTCCTCCTGCTTGTTTGTAAAATTCTGCTATGCGTTTATCAACTTCACGGCTATTAAATATATTTTCCTTTTTCGGTACTTTTTCCGCTGCTGTGTTTGTATTTTCGTTTTCGTCCTCTTGCTTCATCTTTTCAGCTTGAGCATATGTAACGGGTGTAAGCTGAATAACATTGTCTTTTGTACTGACATCTTCAAAACGGTCTGATTTCTTATTAACATACTCGTCAACGGTTGGAATAGTAATATCAGTATCGAATTGTTCCCTGATGAATTTGTTTTTCGCTTTCTTTTTGTGCTGTAACTCTCTGATATATTCCATTGTAACCGGTGATTTATGACTTGAAATTTCAACACATTTTGCACTGCAAATTAAATCGTTGCTTTCGTCAAAAATATAAACCTTTCTTACATCATCAGCGTTGTATCTTGCATATACTTCTTTACCTATGTACGGAGCAAGCCTTGTATCATCATAATAATAGCCGATTGCAGGTACTCTAATACCGTTTCGGCTCACCTTAATAGGCTTAGAAGTCCTCATAAAGAACGCATTTAAAACATCTTCATCAGCTACATAACGCATAGGCTTTGTAAAACCGCTTTTATATGCTTCAATGGGTGTTGTTTTGATTGTTGAATGATAACTTGAATTATATGTTTTAATCATATTATCAACAAATTTCAAAAAATCATTGTAAGGCATTGCTTTATTTTTTAGCTTTTTATTCAGCTTTCGCATATCTTCGGGGCGGTTATGCGGTGAATTTCCTATATATGAATCAAGAAATTTACAATATTTACTTTCAAGTGTTCCGAAAAGTCTTTCAATCGGCTTTGCTTTTGCGTTAAACGGCAAGGCATTTGTTACACCGATATTCATTGTATTACAGATAGATAATGCAAAACCGCTGTTGAATAGGTCATATGTTTTATAGTCTTTGCCGTTATCTATTTTTATTTCATCGGGGATACCGTGTGTATAGCAGCCTCTTGCAAAGCTGTCTAAAACAATATCGGAGTTAGGCGAAATGCGATTAACTACATAGCCCACTAGCATTCTTGAATGTAAATCCTCCCACGCACTCAGCCACGGACGGAAAACATTGCCCTCTTCATCAACTACAAGTACATCAAAAATATGGTGGTCGCCGATCCATAATTGATTTGAATATGTATTTGAATAATCCTGCGGAATGTACGGCAAATATTTATCTTCGTAGTATTTCTTGCCGAAACGGTATCTTGCAACTACTATTTCGGGTATTTTTCTAACTCTGATTTTAAATGATGAATAGCTGGGAATAGTTATGCCTTGCTCTGCAAAGTGTTCTTGTGTTATTTCATAACAAGCCATTATTGACGGTCTGCTTTCACGCAAATACAACTTTTTAAAAACATCCCACATATCTTCTGTTATGTTTGTTTTACCCTCCTGACCGCCTCTGTTGTCTGCAAGGGCTAAAAGTCCACCGTTAGTATATAGCCTGCACCAATATTCAAGCTGTCTTTTGGTTATGGGATTATCGGGGTGTTCTTCATTATGTTTAGCGATAAAGGCTTGTTGCTTGCCTTTGAAATGCTTTTCTTTCTTGTATCGAAGATAAGCACAAACAATATTGTATTTAATGATAGCTTTATCACGCTTTTTCCCTAAGCGTTTATATGCTTCATTGTCACTGATATAATCGGTGCTGCCGACACCGTTATATTTATCCTGTGCCCATTTTGGCAAGCTCTCTAACAGTATTTCGTACTGTTTGCCGCCTCTGCCTTTACCTTTTACGCAGCGGAATACATATTTTTCACCTTCACAATATTTTTCTATTGACTGCCTAACAGCTCTATCGGTGATATTAAGTAAATCCGCCGTTTCTTTAACTGTAAGCCACATTGTTACACCTCGGAAATAATATAATTTCTATCAGTATTGAAAATAAAACAAAAAAGTTCAATATACATTGCACTGGGTGTATAGAGATTATTTTCAACCGAACTAATGTAGCCTTGCGTAACGTGCATTTTCTGTGCCAGCTGTGTTTGGGTACAATCGTTTTCTAATCGTACTTTTTTTAATTTTTCGCCTAATGTCATAGTGTTTGCCTCCTGTTTATTGATTTTTTTTGTACTCGTGATATAATGTATTTAGTTTCTAATATCGGTACATCTATATTATAATGTGCTCTCACGAACCTGTCAATACTTTTTAATAAATTTATGTTAGTTACTACACATTTTGATTGGAGGCTGTTAGTATGGACACAATAGGGGAAAGAATAAGATTTATACGCAAAAAGAACGGCTTAAAGCAAGAGGAATTTGCAAAAGACCTGTCTGTTTCACGTTCTTTTATTAGTAGGATAGAATCAAACAAAGAAAAGGCTTCAGATACTGTATTGAAACTTATGTCACTTCAATACAATGTTTCTTTACGTTGGTTAACAGATGGTAAAGGTGAATACGAAGCTGATAAAGATTATGATTATTTCGGTCGAGGATATGAAGAAAAATTTAAATCTGGTCTTATACCTTCCTTTAACGAATTATTAGATGAGTTGGATAATATTAGTTCAGCGTCGTTGTATTTAGCTGTGGATGCTATTATTAGCGATTACACAAATCTATTAAGACTTTATAGAAACTCAAAAAATATAGGTATAGTAATATTTGATGCATTGAACAATAATATAATAAGTTTAATTAATGCAATATATATGTGTGAAGAAAAAATAAGTAGAAAAGAAATAGACAAAACTGAATTTATGCTTAATCAAACGAAAGAAGATTTAAATGAGCTTATAGAGGAGTTGCAAAGAAGTTTCAAAACACGATTAGAAATCGATGAATAATTATGCATAAAATTGAATAATTATTCATCTTAAAATTACTATGCCTCATCATTCTAATATAGAAATATTGTTGCTTGACTAAGGAAAAATTACTTCCTTAGTCGAAAAAATAAAAAACACCAAAAACCGCTATTTTAAAGGGCTTTTGGTGTTTTTCTCATATAGTGCGAAAAAACTTTAAATTTTTAAATGGCTTTTAATTATGTTTTAAAAAATGTTTAAATGGCTTAATTACTGAATTTTTTGAGGTTTTCCGACTAAGGAAAAAAGAACATTATCATTATCCAGTAACAATAGGATACGCAAGTATTGCCATAAAGAACAAACTTATTCCCATAAACAGCAAATCAAACGAAAAACTTATTCCGTAATCCATTTCCGGCTTATAAAACGATTCAATTTCATAAGTAAACAGTGAGAAAGTCGAAAACAGACATATAACGCTCAAAAACACAAACAGAGTTTTGGCAAAATCTGTTTTTACCGTATACCGAAACAGTAAAAAGCAGATTATCATATCGGGCATAAGCACCGTGTTTATCGTACGAATGTTAAAAAGTACCGTTATTAAAGAAGATACCGTTGCAATAATTACAAAAGCCCCCGCCAAAAGCAAAGCAATTTTTTTAACCGAAAATTTAAGCTGATTTTTCATCGGCAAATAACACATTATACTTGCGGGAATGATTATAGAAAAAGAAAAAAGTCCCTTTAAAAATTCTACCCTATCCATATTATCCTCAAATCCGCTGATTTTCCCTTAATTTTTTAAACATATGATCTCTTACCCGTTTTTCTATGATACTTTTTTCACGCACTTTTATCGAAAATCTTGTACCGTTGCCCATTATACAAAGAGCACCGTCAATGCGCTCAATATAATCCGCATTAAGAACAACGCCACGGTTTACGGGTATAAATCTTTCGTCATTATCGGTAAGTTTTAAAAATTCATTCATAGTCATTCTTGTGCGGTATGTCATACCGGACACAACAGAAATATTCAGATAATGTGCATCGGATTCAATAGACATAATCTCTTTGACAGAAATCATTACGGATTTTCTGTCGCAAACAATCCGAATAAATTTTGCTTTATCTTTTATGTAAAAAGCCGCTTCGTCAAGAACTTTGTAAATTTGTTCGGGCATATACGGTTTTATTATATAGTGAAACGCATGAACAGAAAAAGCCTGCATCATAAAGTCGGAACTTGTAGTAACAAAAACAATTACAATATCTTTGTTGATTTTTCTAAGCTCCTCGGCAAGCTCAATTCCGTTAATAGGGCTCATATAAATATCTATAAATGCCACATCATATAGATTTTCACTGCATTTATTTAAAAAATCTTGTCCGTTTAAAAAACAATCTACCGAGCCTTGTTCACTTCTGATTGTAAAATATCCGTTGCACACACGGGCAAGAATATCCATATATCTTTGTTCATCGTCAATTACGGCGATTTTCATTATCACACCACCAAAAATAAATAACCTTTTTATAATTATAACACAAAACTTAAGAAATGTGCATTATTATAAAAAGGTTTGCTAAAATGTATTATATGCCAAAAACAGTCGCCTAAGCGACTGCCTCTGGATTTAGAAGTTTTGAAATTAACGTGAAAACGTGAATAGCTGTTTAATTATTAATCTCTGCATCTGCAGTATCGCCAAAGAAGTTGAAACGGAAGAGTTTGCTCTCGTCGTTTTTATTCTCGCAAATAATGCTTGCTTCGGCAATCTTACCGCCCTCAATGAGTTTTGTAAGACCGACGATCTGGCAGAGTTTGCTTTTAAGATTTAATCTGTCGCCTTCGTTAGTAACGAGAAATACATTACCCTCGCAAGTATCAAGTACAGCGAGAAATTCGGCTACATCAATATTGTGTAAACTAAGAATAGGTGTCATAAAAAATTCCTCCAAAATGATAATATAAAATTGTTGTGCCATTTACCATTTGGCAAAATAATTATTTATGTTCGACCTAATTAAACCTTACTCGAGTAGTCTGACTGTATAATCAGTCGATAGTCAAGCGGACTGTTTACTTGACAATTATTATTATAATCACAATTTCATAAAAGTCAACAATTTTTTTTATAAAAATTTGTTGCAAAGTCAAATTAAATGTGAACAGCTTACAAAGTGGTGTGTATAAATATATATATTATGCACAAAAATCATTTGATAAACAAATTTGTTTGCTTATTAAAATTATAATGCTGTTAGTGAAAATAACTACCAAAAGGGAAAATTAAGCGTCAAAAAATCACTTTTTTTACAAAAATAAAATTATTATATATTGAGATTTTTGCGGCTATGGGTTATAATTAATGCAGTAAATTATAATAAGGGTATGCTTTTTTAGAATGAAATATCCGAAAATACAATAAAGGAATGGTACTTTAAATGTTAGACAAGTTTTATAAGCAGTTTAAAAGCGGTACAGACATCAGAGGTGTAGCAAGCGAGGGCGTTGAGGGTCAACCCGTAAACCTTACCGATGATGTTGTGGCAAGAATGGCAGACGGCTTTGTGCTTTGGCTTTCAAAAAAGGTCAGCAAAGCTCCTGAAACTCTTACAATTTCTATCGGTCGTGACAGCCGAATTTCCGGCCCGCATATAGTTTCAATTTGCAGTGAGCGTTTTAAACGCTGCGGAGCAACCGTGCTGGATTGTTCGCTTGCATCTACTCCGTCAATGTTTATGACAACTGTTGACCTCGGTTGTGACGGTGCTTTGCAGATTACCGCAAGCCATCACCCGTTTAACAGAAACGGTCTAAAATTCTTCACCCGTGAGGGCGGTCTTGAGGGCAGTGATATCGAGGAAATTCTTGAGTATGCACAAAACGGAGAATCACCTGCCGAAAATTCTTGCGGCAAAATCAGAAAAGTTGATTATATGACCGATTATGCAAAGGGCCTTTGCAAAAAAATTAAAGAAGAAGTAAATGCGGAGGATTACGATCATCCGCTTAAGGGCTTTAAGATTGTAGTTGATGCAGGTAACGGTGCAGGCGGTTTTTATGCCGATAAGGTACTTTCTGTACTCGGTGCGGATACAACAGGCAGTCGCTACCTTGAACCTGACGGAATGTTCCCGAACCATATTCCGAACCCTGAAGACGCAACAGCTATGGCGTCAATCTGCGAGGCAGTAAAAGAGGCAAATGCCGACCTCGGTGTGATTTTTGACACTGATGTTGACCGTGGCGGCGCTGTAGATAACAAGGGCAATGAAATTAACCGTAACCGCCTTGTTGCTGTAGCGGCTGCCATTGCACTTGAGGGTAACGAGGGCGGTACTGTTGTAACCGACTCTATCACTTCTTCCGGTCTTAAGGAATTTATTGAAAACACACTCGGCGGTCAGCATTACCGTTATCGCAGAGGTTATAAAAATGTTATCGACAAAGCACTCGAACTCAATGCACAGGGTATCAATTGTCCGCTCGCCATTGAAACTTCAGGTCACGCTGCAATGAAAGAAAACTATTTTCTTGATGACGGCGCATATCTCTGCACCAAGATTATTATTAAAGCGGCTCAATTGCGCAAAGAGGGCAAAGAGCTTGACGAACTTACTGCGGCGCTTAAAGAACCTGTTGAAAGTAAAGAAGTCAGATTCAAAATCCTTGAGCCCGATTTCAGAGCCTGCGGCGAAAAGATTATTAATGACCTTACCGAATATGCAATGGCACAGAACGGCTGGAATGTTGCAAACGATAACCGTGAGGGTATAAGAGTATCATTCGATAAGGATAACGGTGACGGTTGGTTCTTGTTAAGACTTTCAGTGCACGACCCGATTATGCCGCTGAATATTGAGAGTGATTCGGTAGGCGGCGTAGATATTATTTACAACAAACTTAATGAGTTTTTAAAGACTACAAGCGGTCTTGAGTTATGATTTTATAAAAACACAGCAGTTCCAAGGTGTATTCTTCGGAACTGCTGTGTTTTTTAATATTTAACTGTAATTTACCATATAATTTCCGTTTTCATTTATTGAAATATTTACATAAACAGTTTTTGTGGCATTGTTTTTATAATGCAATTCAAAGGTTAATGTATCTCCAAAATACTCATCAAAATTTTTGATACTGTCATACACTGTTTTTTCGGCATCGGAGTATGCTGTTCTATCCAGAATATTACTGTTATAATCGGGTTCTTTCTTACCGGTTATAGACAGAATTTCTGTTGAAAATTTTTCGCAGGTGGGTCGCCATGTTATGAAACCGTTGTCTGAAATTTTAATATTTTCAAATGATTTTTGACCTGAAAAAACGGTTGAATCACTTTGATAAGATATGCAATTATTTTTTACTGTTACATTATAATATTCAACAGCATCGCTTGCAATGGAAAATTCGATACTGTCGGGCGATATATCAAATAAATCTTGTTTAATGATATTTCCGCTATAAGAAGTATCTCTTTCATCGTAAGGTGAACCGTCTGATTTAAAATCAACGGTATAAGTAATTGCATGAATACCCGTGTTGCTGTCAAGTAAAGTCTTTACAGGACTTAATAAAACCTTTTGCTTTGAATTTTCACTGTTCTCTGATAAGACTTTAGGTAGGGAGTAAATGTGAAAGTCAGAACTGCTGTTAGTTGTACTTAAAACTTCGGAATTATTGACCGGCTTATTAAAATTATTTTTATATATGACTGCATAAGTAACGGAGACCGCACATAAACAGGCTGCAAGGCTTGCCCATATAATAATTTTTTTGCTTTTGGGTTTAAAAGCCAAAGAAGATGCAATTATGTTTTCGTCAATATTGCTGATTGAATTATATAAGATTTCATCATTGTTTTTTTTCATAGAAATATGCCCTCCTTTTCGAGTGCCTGTTTTAAATTGTTTCTTAATCTGAAAAGTTTGCCTGAAAGTTTGTTTGAAGATGTGTTCCATTGCTTTGCAATGCTTTTTACAGATTCTCCTTGCCAATACCTCAATATAAATAAAGCCTGTTCTTTTTTACTCAGAGTTAATAACCATTTATTAATTATTGGTGTAATTTCTTCAAGTTCATATTCGGTGTCTGTCTGTGGTGCTGATAATATATCTTCCATTTCGCTGAAAAGAATTTCAATACCTGCGTTTCTTTTTTGAGTATGGTTTTTCTTCCATATATCAAGTGTTTTATCCCCAATTAGGTGTAAAACTCTGCTCGATGGCGGG
>UMGR01017172.1_pt1 | contig 85959 bp, 71 predicted proteins | sample 1965321 | NCBI WGS metagenome assembly UMGR01 (sample SAMEA4836077, study PRJEB28245) | human gut metagenome | biome: gut microbiome; material: fecal sample | place: Denmark | collected 2008 | reverse complement strand
TTCGAGTCCCGTACGCACCGCGAAAGCAAATAGTAAATTAAAGAAAAATCCCGAAATTCAAAAGTTTCGGGATTTTTTTTGTATTAACAAATGTGATGTTCAATGTATTTGCCTATAAGTTTTTAGACAACCTTTCTTGTATATTCATCTTTAATAAATATCTTTGAAGATCATAAATTATGAAAGATGGAAGATCTTGTAAATAGACGCTGTGGATGGGCTGGTACGGACGATTTATATGTGAAATATCACGATGAGGAATGGGGTAAATTGGTTACCGCTGATAAAATCTTATTCGAATTTCTTGTTCTGGAAAGTGCCCAGGCTGGATTGGCTTGGATTACTATTCTTCGTAAGCGTGAAGGGTATAAAAAAGCATTTTATAATTTTGATGTTGAGAAAGTAGCTGCGATGACCTCGGATGATATTGACCGGCTGATGCTTTTCGATGGGATTGTCAGGAATCGGCTGAAGATTGCATCCACGATCACGAATGCCAGATGTTTCATCGCGATTCAAAAGGAATTTGGCAGTTTCTATAATTATACGTTATCGTTTTTCCCTGAACAGAAACCGATTGTAAATAATTTCAAATCGTTGAAGGAGATTCCGGTTACAACCCCAGAATCTGATGCGATGAGCAAAGATATGAAGAAACGAGGGTTTAAGTTTTTTGGCTCTACGATCTGTTATGCTCATATGCAGGCTACAGGGTTTGTAAATGATCATTTGGTAGGGTGTCTTTGTCGGAAAAAGACTCTTGCTGATTGTCCGGTTTAGGAGTTTTTGAGATGATAACAACCTCTGTGAAACGGAGCTCTGATCCGGATAGAAATTATGTTTTGACAGTCTTAACAAGAAAAACGAGAATTTATAGGTTGTAATAGTTGTTGGTTCGATTAATAGTGTTATCTTTGGGTCAGAGTTTGAGTTACGTATTATTAGCGTATAGTTCTTCTTTATTATTAAGTAGGCCTCTCCATTAATTTTCCTCCTCATACCCTAATTAGTATTTATTAAAAATAAAATTTTAAATGAACATTTACATTACAGGCTTAAATTATAGCATTAATGATGCTGATTTGAATGATTTATTTGCAGAGTATGGAGAAATTACATCTGCAAAAGTTATCATGGATAGAGAAACAGGAAGATCCAGAGGATTTGGTTTTTTTATATCCTGCATTTCCATATACCGGAAATATCTTGGCATTCTACTCTGAATTCTTACAAAATAGATTGATTATTAATATAAATAAATATAGATAAATGGCAAAATCCGTAACATACAATAAACGAGAAAACGAAAAAAAGAAACAAGCCCGAAGGGCCGAAAAACAAAAAAAGAAAGAAGACAGAAAATTGCTTGGCAAAGCAAATAGTTTTGATGATATGATCGCTTATGTGGATGAAAACGGCGTGATTACATCGACTCCTCCCGAATTGAATCCTAATAAAGAAGAAATTAAGCAAGAAGAGATTCTTATCTCTACCCCCAAAAAAGAAAATATAGAGATACTTACAGTACTGAAAGGGAGGGTTGATTATTTTAATGAATCAAAAGGATATGGTTTTATCAAAGACCTTGGTAGCGGCGAGAAGTATTTTTTTCATGTTAGTAATAATACACTGACCGATATTTCGGAAACCGACATCGTTACTTTTGAACTTGAACGCGGTCTGAGGGGAATGAATGCAATTAATATTCGTATTGAAAGCGAGGTTTGATGATATGGAAGAAACCCTGGAAAGCATTTTTCGAGTCATGATTTTATTGTTCAGGAAACTCACGATGTAGCCTGTGATGCAGGCTGCTATCAGGGAGCCTTCTCTGACTCCTTCGATCCGTTGAGTGAAGATCAGTGATAAAATGATGGCGACCGTTACTAAGGTGAAATCGAAAATGACCTTGAATTTTCCGAACTCTTTATTGTAACGGCGGGCGGCGTAGTTGACGAATCCTTCTGCACTCATCATCGCAACCTGGGGTTTGATTTCTAATACGACACCAATAGACTGGATGAGACAACCCAACAGTAACAGCGCAATCGACGTTATATAATTGGATGGATGCAGGTCTTCAGTGAGTGCCATATTGAAATCTATGAATGTTGAAAATATGAACGAAAATGGAATTTGCAACAGGATAGATATTTGGTCTTGACGGCTTTTCGTCCCTCGGATTAACCAGAACTGTCCTAGTATCAGCAATACGTTTACGATAAAGGTACAGGTCCCTAAAGAAAGAGGGCTGTTGAGGCTTAACACATAATTTACACTTGAAATAGGAGTCGTTCCTAAAGCGGAATGTATAATCAGGACGATTCCTGCAGCTAAAAAATATAATCCAATGACAAATACCAAATACTTTTTTAAAATCGTTTTTATATCCATATCTCCCGACAACATTTAATTACTTTCTTGCTTGGAGCAATATAAGTGTACGCAAAGGTCGCTATTTTTTCGTGAAGAGATTCTGATTTAGTATGAAAAAACGTTATCCATCGAAGCGATTGTTACTATTTGTCAGTCGACTCTTGGGAAAGATTTTGTACCTTTAGAGCAATTAAAAGGGTATCTTATGTTTGAAAGTTTTGATTTTCAGCAAATGATCAGTGCATTCATTGTGTTATTTGCTGTGATTGATATTATTGGTTCCATTCCAATTATTATTAATTTGAAAGAAAAGGGTAAGGACGTGAATGCTATGAAGGCAACGGTTATCTCTTTTTTGTTGATGATCGGGTTCTTCTACGCAGGCGATGTCCTGCTACGGCTTTTCCATGTGGATATCGAATCGTTTGCAGTGGCAGGTTCGTTTGTTATTTTCCTGTTATCATTGGAAATGATACTCGATATAGAAATCTTTAAAAATCAGGGACCGATAAAGGAGGCGACACTGGTTCCGTTGGTCTTTCCTTTACTGGCGGGTGCCGGTTCGTTTACCACATTATTATCTTTGAGGGCGGAGTATGCTAATGTCAATATTGTGATAGCCTTAATACTGAATATGATATGGGTCTATTTTGTCGTTCGCATGACAGCCCGTATCGAACGCTTTTTTGGAAAAGGCGGAATCTATATTATCCGGAAGTTCTTCGGTATTATTTTGTTGGCGATATCAGTCCGCTTGTTTACCGTTAATATCAATCTTCTGATAGAAGCTTTGCAGGGGCATTGAAAAGGGGGTTACAGAGTTTCCTTTTTGCTTTCTATCTGTTCCTTGTTTTTACAGGAGGCAGGTGAGTAACTGTAGTCTCCTGCAAACTGATGAGGCATTAGTTCGACGGGCTTCACTGCAATTTTGCCACCTTTTTGGGTGAATACCAGGCATTGATTGTTAAGTTTCCGTTCTTGCAGGTCGAATACCAGATTCGGATTGAAGTGTTGCCCGTTTACCCGTACTTCAAAATGAAGGTGTTCCGTCGTAGCTCTTCCTGTGCGTCCGGTCAGTGCAATCGGTTGTCCGGCTTTTACATAGTCTCCCGGCTTGACCAGATTTTTGGAGTTATGGCTATAGACTGTTTCCAATCCGTTGTAATGGCGTACAACAATTACGTTTCCGTATGCATAATAAGGCTTAGCTAGACGGACGATTCCGTCGAATGCTGATATGATCGTATCATTGGCGCAAGTTTTCAAATCTACACCCGAATGGTGTTTTCTACGTCCGGCATATGGAGAGATTACTTTTGCGCCGGGTAAAGGGAAAGCATAGTCTTCTTTCTGTATCAGGCTTAAATCGATAAGCATCGAATTCTCATCTGCCATCAGGAGCGGATCCGTTACGGCAATATCATTTTTTTCTCTGTTGGAGAAGTTTATTGTTATATTTTTGCGGGGAGATGTTTGTTCGTACAGTTTCGGTTCTTCCGGAAACAGAAAAGCAAAATCTGTGTTTGGAAGAGGAATATCCGTTGTTGGCAGGACCAGGATTGATTCCTGCTGCGGGGCAGGCTGCGTTTGAGCCGTCCACAAAGAATGGCATGCGCTTAACACTAGTAATAATATGACTGACAATATGCTGTAGTGTGTTTTAGACATTTTGTAAAATTATTGACACTACAAAAATAGGAAAAAAAGTGAAACGGGAGAGAGGTAAAATGAAAAAGGCGTCCGAAAAAGAATCAGACGCCTTTCAATGCCAAACTATTTGTGATTACTCGTCACTCATTATTTGAATAAAGAACAGGCAATACCCAGTTCTAAACCACGCAATTCAGCCAAACTACGCAAACGACCGATACAGGAATAACCTGGATTAGTCTTCTTGTGTAAGTCATCGATCATCTGATGCCCGTGATCCGGACGCATTGCGATTGAGCAACCGCGTTCCTGCTCGATTTCAAGAAGGGCTTTCATTACTTCATAAACGTTTACGTCTCCTTCCAGCAGGTTTGCTTCGAAGAAGTTTCCGGCTTCATCGCGTTTGGTACTACGTATATGGACGAAGTCGATACGGTCACCGAACCGTTTCATCATACCGGCTAGGTCATTATCCCCACGAACACCGAATGAGCCGGTACAGAGGCATAAACCGTTGCTTTTGTTTGGTACGGCTTCGATCAACTTGCGGAAATCCTCTTCAGTGCTCAAAATACGGGGCAAGCCTAAGATCGAGTAGGGAGGATCATCCGGATGGATAACCATACGTGCGCCTACTTCGTCGGCAACCGGAGTAATCTCTTTCAGGAAATAAATCAAGTTGGCGCGGAGTCTTTCCGCATCGATGTCTTTGTAACGATCCAGTTCGGCCCGGAATTGATCCAATGTGAAACTTTCCTCGGAGCCGGGCAGGCCAGCGATCATATTGCGTACTAGTAGTGCTTTGTCATCTTCGCTCATCTCGTCGAAACGGGCTTTTGCGATTGCTTTTTCTTCGTCTGTATATTCCTGTTCTGCAGCAGGGCGTTTCAGGATGTAGAGATCGAAAGCCATAAAAGCTGCACGTTCGAAACGTAATGCTTTAGAGCCGTCAGGCATGGTGTAAGCCAAGTTTGTACGGGTCCAGTCCAAAACCGGCATAAAATTGTAAGTAATCACACGGATGTCACATGCAGCCAAGTTACGGATACTTTCTTTATAGTTGTCGATATATTTCTGGAAGTCTCCACTTTGTGTTTTGATATGTTCGTGTACGGGAACACTTTCCACTACGCTCCAGCGTAAGCCGGCTGCTTCGATTATATCCTTGCGTTTCTGTATTTCTTCGACAGTCCATACTTCTCCGTTCGGGATATGATGCAAGGCATTTACAATTCCGGTAGCGCCGGCCTGGCGGATATCGGAAAGACTAACAGGATCGTTCGGTCCGTACCAGCGCCATGTTTGTTCACATAAATACATAATGTCTTGTTTTTAATTGTGAGATTAAATAGAGAATGCATCAAAACCACCGTCTACGATAGCGATTGTTCCGGTTACGAATTTGGAAGCGTCGCTGATCAAGTATTGGATTGTACCAAATAATTCATCCGGTGTACCCAGACGTCTGAACGGAGTATGTGCAATGACAGATTCAGCACGTGGAGTGTAAGATCCGTCCGGATTTGTCATCAAAGTACGGTTCTGCTCCGTCAGGAAGAATCCCGGAGCAATTGCATTTACACGCAAACCTTCTCCGAATTTGATCGCTAGTTCACCGGCCAGGTATTTAGTCAGGTTGGAAATGGCGGCTTTGGCAGCACCATAACCCACGACACGGGTAAGCGGGCGCAAAGCGGATTCGGAAGAGAAGTTAACGATAGCACCTTCTCTTTGGTTAGCCATTACATCGGCAAATACCATTGTCGGGAGAACTGTTCCGAACAGGTTCAGGTCTACCACTTTACGGAAAGCGTCGATGTTCAGGTCGAAAATCGTGCTGTCCGGTCCGATGGTCGCGCCAGCCATATTACCGCCGGCTGCATTCAGCAATGCATCGATGCGACCATATTTGGCCAGGATATCTTTTTTGTTCTGTTCCAGAATTTCTTTGTTTAATACGTCGGTCAGGAAGAAGCTTGCTTCTCCTCCTTTAGCTTTGATGTCGGCTACAATTTGTTCACCAACTTCGGCTGCACGGTCAAGAATAACGATTTTAGCACCTTCTTCAGCAAGGTGACCAGCAATACCTCTGCCTAAGATCCCGGCTCCACCGGTAATAATGACAACTTTGTCTTTAACGCAAAATAAATTAGCCATATTTTTATTGTTTATGATTGTGATAATTTCATTGTTACTATCTCATTGTGCTCGCGCACACATTGGGCACAAAAGTATAGTATTTATTTATCAAACAAAAAGAAAACGGATAAAAAATACCTTTTTATGTTTTCAAATATAATTGTTATAGTATTTGATATTCTCTTTCATCAGGATATCAATCGGCATATAATTGATCTGTTCCACTTTTTCTTTGAGGACTAAATGGCGGAACAGTGCCCGTATGCAATTGAATCCCTGCACTTCCGGCCGTTGGGCGATCAGGTGCGTGATGGAACCGTCATTTAGGCAAGTGATATTCGGGTCTATCACATCATAGCCGATCAATCTGAATTTCTCTCCTTTATCGCGGAAGTATTTTCCCAGTAAGTGGGCACGGGAGTTGAATATGATACCTGCGTTCACCTCTTTATGCTCTTCTAAGAAAGTATTCAGTATGCTTATGTTCTTTTCCGGTTCGTCGGCATGTAATTGTACGGAATAGATACGTCCGTCATAGTTCTTTTCTGCCAGATAATTCCTGAAGCCTTCCTCGCGTTTCATGACCTGGGTTACCTGCATTTCTCCTTTGCGGATAAAGCGGAAGATTGCGATATTTTCGGTCGGGTTGATTTGTTCGTATAGCAAACGGCCGGCAATGTATCCGGAATCGTACGAGTTAGTCCCGTAATAGGCCACACAATTGGTGTTTTCAATGAATGCGTCTATCAGTATGTAAGGTATTTGTAACTGATCCAGCCGGGATGCCAACTTGACGACACTGTCATGGAACTGTGTTGCAATCACGACTCCCTGACAGTCGGCTTTTTCGATCCGGGGAATGAGCTCGTCGAAACTGCTTTTGTCGTATTGATTGAAGCACATACGTTCGACTTCCACGTTGTAGCTGAAAAGTTCCTGCTCTGCTTTATCTATTCCTTCGCAAAGTTTATCCCAATATTCGCCTTTTGCAAAAGAAGGGATCAGTGTGATAAAATGGTAGTTCTTTTTTAGTGCAAGGGAACGGGCTATCAGGTTCGGGTGATAGTCTATTTCTTTTAAAACTTTTTCTACTTTTTTCTGTGCCTCTTCGGATACTTTGCCTCGGTTGTGCAATATGCGGTCGACGGTTCCGGTCGAAACTCCGGACATCTCTGCAATGTCTTTGATTCTATATGTCTTACCCATAGATCGGAAAGCTATACAGCCCGCAGAATGTTTATTTTTGCGGGCTGTTGTCTATTTATGATTTGATATTATAGTTGTTGTACTTCTTCTTCTGTTGAAATCGTATTTAATTTTCTGAATGTGTAGCACTGCATCATATAGATAAGAGGAACGGCGACAAAGAGTCCGACGAAGAACAAGATGCAACCGACGATCGCAGTGCCGATCATGGCCAACAGTAATAAAAACAACGGCATCCCCTGTCCTTTAGTCAAGTCCCAGCTTTTTTGCAGTGATTCTATAATTCCGCAGTCTTCCTCTACGATATAGGCAGAATAAAATTGCAGGCGGATAGCCAGATAGATACCCGGAACAATCAGTAAGAATATTCCGATAGCCACTGCGATCCCCATAATGATACTGGCAATAAGATAAGTGAAGATTTTACGGGATTGCTGCCCGTATGCGGAAAACTGTGGTTCTTCTCCATCCATTGTCTGGAACAGATTTTTTATGTAGCCCAACATGAAAGCACTGGATATGACGGCACTGATCAGATTCACGATGATCTTACCGACCATCGAACCTTGCGCTGGCATACCGAACAGACTAATGATTGATGACAGGATAAAATATCCGATAAACAGCCCTACCAGTACCCAGATCTGAGATTTAGTGTACTTCCATGAAGTGCCGAACACTTCCGATATCATAAACTTTGGTTCCATATGAATTGATTATTTAGGTTATATAAGCCGTAAAATTAGGATAAATTATTGAATAAACAAATTCTGTGTTAAAATTATGTATCAATTTAAACGAATATATTTTCGATTGGTCAAATTCTCAATATATCTCTGATACAGAAATATAAAATAAGCAATTTTTTAGTATAAAAGATTGTATAAACGGAAAAAGTACAACAAAAAGATTCTACATTTGTACGTTTTTTATGAGGAATAGGCTATGAACCCATAAGTTTAGGACAGCATCGTTGTGGAATTTTTTTTACTATGGATGCAGCGGATCTCACCCGTTGCGATGGCTTTTTGATGGCCTTCTAATGACTAAAAACAAGAATAGTATAGAAGATATATAATAATGAATATGGATAAACAAATGTTGAGAACTACTATTACCCAATTAAGGCAAATTGCATTGTTTGCAGTAGGGGTATCTTTATTAACCGCTTGCGGGAACAATCAAAGCGGTATGAAGTTAGGGGATAATGAATTTGCTGTCCTTGCTGTCAATTCGACAACGAGCGACCAGACAACATCCTATCCGGCGACGATCAGAGGAACGCAGGATATTGAGGTACGCCCCCAGGTTTCGGGTTTTATCGTTAAGTTATGTGTGGATGAAGGAGCAACAGTTCGTAAAGGGCAGGCTTTGTTCCAGATCGATCCGACCCAGTATGCTGCTGCGGTCGGACAGGCAAAAGCGGCTGTCGAGATGGCTAAAGCCAATGTCGCTACTTTGACCCTGACCGAAAAGAATAAAAAGGCTTTGTTCGATCAGAAGATTATCAGTGATTTTGAGTATCAGACAGCGGTCAACCAGCTTATGTCTGCCAAGGCAAGCCTGGCTCAGGCAGAAGCATCTTTGGTAAGCGCAAATCAGAATTTATCTTTCTGTACGGTGACAAGCCCGTCGAATGGCGTTGTCGGTACATTTCCGTACCGTATCGGAAGTCTGGTCAGCCCTTCTGTTTCGCAGCCGTTGACAACCGTATCCGAAATCAACGACGTGTATGTTTATTTTTCTATGACGGAGAAAGAGCTGCTGCGTCTGACAAGAGCCGGGGGCACTTTGAAAGAACAGCTGGAAAAGATGCCGGCTGTCCGCTTGCAGCTGTCTGACGGCACAACTTATCAGTCGGAAGGCAAGATCGATGCCGTTAGCGGTGTAATCGACCAGTCAACCGGGTCTGTCAGCATGCGTGCTGTTTTCCCGAATGATAAAAATATATTGAGAAGCGGCGGTACCGGCAACATCATATTCCCATACACGATGGATGGGATTATTATTATCCCTCAGTCCGCTACTGTCGAAATCCAGGACAAAAAGTTTGTTTTCGTCTTGCAGGCGGACAATTCCGTGAAGAATACGGAGATTCAGATCTCTAATCTGGATGACGGGAAGAATTACCTGGTGACAAATGGTTTGAAATCCGGTGACAAAATCGTGATTGAAGGCGTACAGAACCTCCATGACGGCCAGGCTATCCAGCCGATCACGCCGGAACAGCAGAAAGCGAAATATGATCAGGCCTTGAAAGATCAGAACGAAGGTAATCTGAAGACCGCTTTTAATTAATAACTTCCATTTGTTCGTTAAAAACAGAAGATATGAAATTAGATAGATTTATAAACCGCCCGGTGCTCTCAACGGTGATCTCCATCTTGATTGTCATACTGGGTATATTAGGCTTGCTGTCCTTGCCTATTACCCAATATCCGGATATTGCCCCTCCAACCGTTTCGGTGAAAGCTACTTATACGGGGGCAAACGCACAGACGGTATTGAATAGTGTGATTGCGCCGCTGGAAGATCAGATCAATGGTGTGGAGAACATGATGTACATGACTTCGTCGGCTTCGAATAACGGATCGGCCGAAATCTCCATTTATTTTAAACAGGGTACCGATCCTGACATGGCTGCCGTCAATGTGCAGAATCGTGTTTCGATGGCACAAGGTTTGCTGCCGGCCGAAGTAACTCAGATCGGTGTGACGACTCAGAAACGTCAGAACTCCATGTTGATCGTGTTCTCTGTTTATGATGCCGAGGACCGTTACGACCAGCGATTTATCGAGAACTATGCCAAGATCAACCTGATTCCGGAAGTACAGCGTGTACCAGGTGTGGGGGATGCGAATGTGTTAGGAACCGACTACTCCATGCGTATTTGGTTGAAGCCGGATGTGATGGCACAGTATAAACTGGTTCCGAATGACGTTGCAGGTGTCTTGGCTGAGCAGAACGTGGAAGCCGCTCCTGGTTCGTTTGGTGAACGGGGTAACCAGAGTTTCCAGTATACGATCCGTTATAAGGGACGTTTGCAGGAAGTAAGCGAATTTGAGAACATGGTCGTGAAAGCTTTGCCGGATGGTGAAGTGCTCCGTATGAAAGATATCGCCGATATCGAATTGGGACGTCTGACTTATAACTTTGTCAATAAAGTAAACGGTCATAGTGCCGTAACTTGTATCGTTTATCAGATGGCAGGAACCAATGCGACGGAAACCATCAATAATATCCAGAACCTGCTGGAAGAAACAGAAAAGATATTGCCTCCGGGCTTGAAGATCGACGTCGGTATGAATGCCAACGACTTCTTGTACGCTTCTATTCACGAGGTGCTCAAGACATTGATTGAAGCTTTCATCCTGGTATTCATCGTTGTGTATATCTTCTTGCAGGATTTACGTTCGACTTTGATTCCGGCTATCGCGATCCCGGTAGCATTGATCGGTACGTTCTTCATGCTATCGCTGATCGGCTTTAGCTTGAACTTGCTGACTCTTTGTGCTATGGTGCTCGCCATTGCGATCGTGGTCGATGATGCGATCGTGGTCGTCGAGGGTGTCCATGCTAAGTTGGACCAGGGATACAAATCAGCGAAACTGGCTTCTATCGATGCCATGAACGAGCTGGGCGGTGCTATCGTCTCCATTACGTTGGTCATGATGTCCGTGTTTATTCCGGTAAGTTTCATGAGCGGTACGGCCGGTACATTCTATCGCCAGTTCGGTTTGACGATGGCTATCTCGATCGGTTTGTCTGCATTGAACGCCTTGACGCTGAGTCCGGCTCTGTGTGCAATGTTCTTGAAGCCGCACGAAGAAGGGCATGAGAAGAAATCGACTTTCGTCTCCCGTTTCCACTCTTCTTTCAATGCCGCATACGACTCTTTGCTGAACAGCTATAAAAAACGTGTTGTATTCTTTATCCAAAAGAAATGGCTTTCGTTCGGTATCGTTGCCGGATGTATCGTCCTGCTTGTTGTTTTGATGAATGTGACCCCGACAGGTATGGTTCCGAATGAAGATACCGGTACGATCATGGGAGCGGTGACGCTGCCTCCGGGAACATCCCAGGAACGTACGATAGAGGTGATGAACAAGGTGGACAGCCTGATCGCTGCCGACCCGGCAGTCAAATCGCGTACGGCCATTATTGGTTTCAGCTTTATCGGTGGCCAGGGGCCTTCATACGGTTCGTTCATTATCAAGTTGAAAGATTGGGAAGAACGTTCCATGATGCAGAGTTCGGATATTGTGTATGGCAGTTTGTTCATGCGTGCGCAAAAGATTGTGAAGGATGCACAGGTGCTGTTCTTTACTCCGCCTATGATCCCAGGGTATTCCGCATCCAGTGATATCGAGTTGAACATGCAGGATAAGACTGGTGGTGATCTGGAAAAATTCTTCGATGTGACGAAGCAATATATGGCTGCTTTGACAGCGCGTCCTGAAATCAAGTCGGCACAGAGTACCTTCAACCCTAACTTCCCGCAGTATATGATCGATATTGATGCGGCTGCCTGTAAGAAAGTAGGGATCAGTCCGAGTGATATTCTGGCAACCATGCAGGGATATTACGGTGGTTTGTATGCCTCCAACTTCAACCGTTTCGGTAAGATGTACCGTGTGATGGTCCAGGCTGATCCGGCTTTGCGTACCAATTTGGAATCGTTGAAGAATATCAAAGTCCGCAATGGAAACGAAATGGCTCCAATCTCGCAGTTCGTGTCTATCAAGAAAGTGTATGGACCGGATATTATCAGCCGTTTCAATATGTATACATCTATTAAAGTGATGGTTGCGCCGGCGGATGGATACACCAGTGGCCAGGCATTGAAAGCAATCGAGGAGGTTGCCGGTACGACACTTCCGACCGGTTTCGGATACGAGTTGGGTGGTATGGCGCGTGAAGAGGCTGAAACCAGCGGCAGCACGACCGGTTTGATCTTCCTGCTCTGTTTCGTCTTCGTTTATTTGCTGCTGAGCGCCCAGTATGAAAGTTATATTCTGCCGTTGGCAGTATTGCTTTCCATTCCGTTCGGTTTGATGGGTAGCTTCCTGTTCGTACAGGGATGGGCTGCTTTGGGTAATATCCCGGCTTTGAAGATGATCTTAGGTACGATGTCCAACAATATCTATATGCAGATCGCCTTGATCATGTTGGTCGGTTTGTTGGCGAAGAACGCCATCCTGATCGTAGAGTTTGCCCTTGATCGTCGCCGTATGGGTATGAGTATCACGTGGGCTGCCGTTTTAGGTGCTGCCGCTCGTCTACGTCCTATCCTAATGACATCGTTGGCTATGGTAGTCGGTCTGTTGCCTATGATGTTCGCGTTCGGTGTAGGTGCTCACGGTAACCGTACTTTGGGTACTGCCGCCATCGGAGGTATGTTCATCGGTATGATCTTCCAGATTTTTATTGTTCCGGTTTTGTTTGTGGTATTCCAGTACTTGCAGGAGAAATTCAAACCTATCGAATGGGAAGATTTGGATAACAGCGATATGAATACGGAAATAGAACAGTACGCAAAAACAAAATAAGAGATGACAATGAAGAAACAGATTATATATATGGTATGTGCAACCGCTCTTTTGAGCAGTTGCCATATCTATAAGGCATATGACCGTCCGGATACGATCGAAACTTCCGGTATCTACCGTGATCCGGTCTCTGCCACCGACACGTTGGCAGCAACAGATACGGCCAATATGGGAAACCTGCCCTGGAAGGAAGTTTTTCGTGATCCTAAATTGCAGGCCTTGATCGAAGAGGGATTGGCAAACAATGTGGATATGCAAGCCGCTATTCTGAGGGTAGAGGAGGCCAAATTGTTGCTGACTTCCGCTCGCCTGTCTTTCCTCCCTTCTTTGAATCTGGCTCCGCAAGGAACCATAACCAAAATGGAAAATACAGGGTATGTGAAAGCCTATACCTTGCCGGCGGCAGCCAGCTGGGAAGTCGATTTGTTTGGTAAACTATTGAATGCGAGCCGCGGGCAGAAAGCCGCTTACTTGCAGAGCCAGTACACGCAGCAAGCGATACGCTCGCAGCTGATCGGCGGAATCGCCAATGCCTACTTCACTCTGTTGATGTTGGACCGCCAGGTGGAGATTACTTCCAAGACGGTAGATATCTACAAAGAAAATGTGCGGGCTATGGAGGCGATGAAGGTTGCCGGTATGACAACAGAAGCCGCAGTCGTCCAGATGCGTGCCGTGTACCATCAGGTATCCGGTTCGTTGATCGAACTGAAGCGTCAGGTGCGTGAAGTGGAGAACTCCTTATCTGTATTGCTAGCGAAAGCACCGCAGCCTATCGACCGCAGTACGCTTGAAGACCAGGTGATGCCAGAAGAGCTGATGGCTGGTGTTCCTTTGCAGTTGTTGGAAAACCGTCCGGATGTGAAGGTGGCCGAGATGACATTGGCTAGCGCTTATTATACGACCAATAAGGCCCGTGCCGCTTTTTATCCGGGAATCAATATTACGGCGACAGCCGGTTGGACGAATGGTTCGGGTGTTACGGTTTCCAATCCGGGACAGTTTATGTTTCAGGCGTTGGCTTCGTTGGCACAGCCTATCTTTAACAATGGTAAGCTGGTGGCCAACCTGAAAATCTCAAAAGCGGAAGAACAGATTGCCAAGATGAACTACCAGCAGACGATTCTGGAAGCGGGAAAGGAAGTGAGTGACGCTTTGCATCTTTATGATGCTACCAATAGAAAACTTATCCAGGACAAGGCTCAGATAGAAGAGTTGGAAAAGGCGGTAACCTATACTAATGCTTTGTTCCAATCCGGACAGTCCACTTATCTGGAAATTCTTTCTGCCCAGCAGAGTCTGCTCAGTGCGCAGTTGACGGAAGTCTCCGACAATGTCCAGCGTATGCAGGCTGTTATCAATTTATATAGTGCCGTCGGTGGCGGAAGAGAGTAAAAAGCAATTGACAATTTAAAAGGAGATTATTATGATTAGTCCGTTAGCTTATGTAGATGCAAGCGCGAAGTTAGGAGCGAACGTAACCGTCCATCCGTTTGCATACATCGATAAGAATGTAGAAATCGGTGATGACTGCGAGATCATGCCTCATGTCAGTATCATGAGTGGAACCCGTATGGGAAAGAGGAACCGCATCTTCAATGGTGCTGTCATTGCTGCCGAACCGCAGGATTTTAACTATAAGGGAGATGATACGATCGTCGAAATCGGAGATGACAATGTGATCCGTGAAAACGTAGTGATCAACCGTGCGACCAATTCTGGCGGGAAGACGGTTATCGGTAATGGCAATTTCCTGCATGAAGGCGTGCATGTTTCCCACGACACGCATATCGGCAATCACAGTGTGTTCGGATACGGGAGCAAGATTTCCGGCAACTGCATGATTGAAGATTATGTGATTTTCGGAGGTAACGTGCTGGTGAGCCAGGGATGTCGTGTCGGAACCTGGTCGATGACGCAGACCGGTTGCCGCTTCCGCAAGGATGTGCCTCCTTATATCGTGGCTGCATTGGAGCCGACGACCTATTACGGGGTAAACTCCGTAATCCTGATGCACGAAGGCATGAGCGAAAAGATCGTAAAACATATCAGCCATGCTTACCGTATCATCTATCAAGGTAACACCAGTATATTCGATGCCTTGCTGATGATTAAGGACCAGGTGCCGATGAGCGACGAAATCCAGCATATCATCGACTTCATCAGTGCTTCGAAATTGGGCATCATCAAATAAAATAGGATTATCCGACAGAAAAGAAAGAGTTGTTCTTTATGGAGCAGCTCTTTTTTTATTTATCTTTGTTGAGTTTTATATTCTCAATGTCTAATCTAAAAATGAAATGTAACATGAAAAACTTATTTAAATCGTTTGTGGTTCTTTTAGCAGTTATGGCTGCTGTCCCTTCTTTTGCGCAAAAAGCGAATAACACGTTGACTGAAAAAGAAAAGAAACAAGGTTGGACTTTGCTGTTCAACGGGAAAGATTTTACCGGTTGGAGACAATGTAACAGTACCGGTATGGCCCCGAACTGGGTAATCGAAGACGAGGCGATGAAAGTCTTTACCGCTCCGGGCAAAAAACCTGGACACGGTGCAGGAGGCGATATCCTGTATAAGGAAAAGAAGTTCAAGAACTTTGAGCTGTCTGTAGATTGGAAAACCAGTAAAATGGGAAATTCAGGTATCTTCTATTATGTACGCGAAGTTCCGGGCAAACCGATCTATTATGCAGCTCCCGAAGTACAGGTTCTGGATAATGTGGATGCAACCGACAACAAGCTGGCAAACCACCTTGCCGGTTCTTTGTATGATATGCTCCCTGCCGATCCGAAAACGGTAAAACCTGCCGGCGAATGGAACACGATTGTGATCAAGGTGAAGGATGGCAAAGTGACGCATACCCAGAATGGAAAGAAGGTCGTTCAGTATACTTTGTGGAGCAAAGAATGGGATGATATGGTTGCCAATAGCAAATTCAAAGATTTCCAAGGCTTCCAGGAAGGCATTTCCCATGAAGGGTATATCGGCTTGCAGGATCATGGTTATCCGATCTGGTTCCGCAATATCAAGATTCGGGAATTGAAGTAAGTTATGGTTTAAATCTGCTAATTTAAGTGACAATTGGCATGCTTCTATTGCCAAACAGCCTGCTCATAGACCTTTTGCCTTTAGTCGAAAACCTTTTCGCCCTTGGTCAAAAGCCCTTTCGACACAGGTCAAAAACCTTTTCGACTAAGGGCAAAAAGGTAAGGAGTGGTAGAAATAGCTGTTAATACCTGTGTATTTGTTGATTAATTGATATTGTAGTATCCTTGTTTTTCATTTAATATATATAGGTGGACGTGAAGATGGGGGCATGGCCAACCCGAATCTGGGCGAGACAGGGTGAAGGCAAATTTTTGAGGTGAAGGCAGTCCGGTTGTCTGCCTTCACCCTTGTATGACATGATAATCGAAAAGTGTCAAAGGGTGGGTGAAGTTGAAATGATTCATATCTGCCTAAAAATGAACTTATATCATTTAATATGAACTATAAGATGGAGAAGGTGTATAGACAAAAAGAGGATAACCCCGAAGGACTATCCTCTTTTCTATATTATCAAACCTTTTTTCCGATTATTAAAGAGCGCCGACTTCTTTCAACGCTTCGTTTGTTTTGTGAACGGCTGCTGCACTCTTGGCGAAGAGTTCTTTTTCTTCAGCTGTCAATTCCAGTTCAACGATCTTTTCGATACCGTTCTTACCCAGGATAACAGGAACGCCGATGCAAAGATCGGATTCTCCGTATTCACCTTCCAAGTAAACGGAACAAGGAATCATCTTCTTCTGGTTGTGGATGATAGACTCGACAACATAAGCTCCTGCTGCACCCGGTGCATACCATGCGGAAGTACCTAACAGCTTAGTCAGTGTAGCACCGCCGACCATAGTGGAAGCGACAACTTCCTGCAGTTTTTCAGCGCTCAACAACTTACTTACGGGAATACCTTTGTAAGTAGCCAGACGAGCCAACGGGATCATAGTCGTGTCACCGTGACCGCCGATTACCATACCTTCGACTTCGTTAGCATTGCAACCTAAAGCCTGAGACAAGAAATATTTGAAACGGGAGCTATCCAGAGCACCTCCCATACCGATGATACGGTTTTTCGGCAGACCCAGAGACTTCAATGACAGGTAAGTCATTGTATCCATCGGGTTGGAGATCACTACCAGGATTGCGTTCGGAGAATATTTCAGGATGTTCTGAGCAACACTCTTAACGATACCAGCGTTAACACCGATCAGTTCTTCGCGAGTCATACCTGGTTTACGAGGAATACCTGAAGTGATGACAACAACGTCAGAGTTAGCTGTTTTTTCGTAGTCATTTGTGCAACCTGTAACTGTAGTATCGAAACCCAGCAGTTGAGCAGTCTGCATCATATCCATTGCTTTACCTTCGGAAACCCCTTCCTTAACGTCAAGCATTACAACTTCGTCTGCCACTTCATTGAAGGCAAGAACATTTGCGCAAGTAGCACCTACATTACCGGCGCCAACAACTGTTACTTTAGACATAATAATAAGTTTTTATGTTTTACTTATAATAATACTTCTATCTCTCTTAAAAGCGAGACAAAGGTACAACCTATTACGAAATAAAGAAATATTTCCGTATATATTTTACGCCTTCCTCAGTTAAATTTATGAATTATGATTTATCATTTATCATCGATGCATAAATCATAATTCATAATTCATACCTCTTCTCACTCTACATAAAGTACCAGCCCTTTCAGATATTCCCCTTCCGGATGGTAAATGTTGACCGGATGGTCGGCGGGTTGTGTCAGTTGGTGCAGGATGCGGACACTGCGCCCGGACTGGGCGGCAGCACTGAATACGGCCAGACGGAAGTTTTCTTTGCTTACCACCTGCGAGCAGGAGAAGGTGAACAGGATACCTCCTGGCTTGATCTTTTCGAAAGCGATGGCGTTCAGTTTGCGGTAACCTTGCAAGGCATTGCGCAATACGTTTTTATGTTTGGCGAAAGCTGGTGGATCCAGGATGATGAGATCGTAGTTGCTTCCCATCTTTTCGAGATATTTGAAAGCGTCTTCCGCATAAGCTTCGTGGCGCGGATCGCCTGGAAAGTTCAATTCCACGTTCCTGTTGGTCAGCGAGATCGCTTTGGCAGAGCTGTCGACCGAGTGAACGACCTTGGCTCCTCCCCGCATGGCGTAGAACGAGAAGCCGCCAGTGTAGCAGAACATGTTCAGTACGGAGCGTCCTTTGGCATAGCGTTCCAGCAACGACCGGTTTTCGCGCTGATCGACAAAGAAACCTGTCTTTTGCCCCTTTTGCCAGTCGACACAGAATTTCAGGCCGTTCTCAAGAGCGATGTCCTCCACTTCACCACCGTACAGGTAGCCGTCTTCGCTGCCTAAGTTGGCCTTGTAAGGCAAAGTCGCTTCCGATTTGTAATATATGTTCTGTAAAGAATCTCCCAACACGGCTTTCAGGGCTTCGGCAATCTGATGGCGTGCATAGTGCATACCGACAGAATGCGCCTGCATGACGGCGGTGTGGGCATACATGTCGATGACAAGTCCCGGAAGATTATCTCCTTCTCCATGTACCAATCGATATGTATTGTTGTTTTCCACTCCGGCAAGTTCCAGTGTCTGGCGCAGTGTGTAAGCGATACGGATGCGTTCTTCCCAGAAAGCGGCATCTATCGTGACCGGCTTGAAAGATAAGATGCGTACGGCGATACTGCCTATCTGATAATGTCCGATACCTAAAAAGCGTCCGTTCGTACCATAAACTTCTACCAAGTCGCCTTCTTCCGGTTCACCTTCGATTGTTTGGATAGCACCGGAGAATACCCACGGGTGGAAACGTAGCAACGATTCCTCTTTTTTCGGTTTGAGAAATACTTTACACTCCTTCATTTATATCTGTTTCAATTGATTGTATATTTTCAGGCAGGCCCATGCGTCAAGGGCTGCATATTTTTTCTGTGCGTCGCTGAGGACGTCGGCTTCCCAGTTGCTCAGACGCTGTCCTTTCGAGATCTTCTTGTTGAAGAGGATGGCGTATATCTTTTGCAGGCTGGCGTCTTCGATGCCGAACTGCCCGACATAATTCTGCAAGTCCAGGAAGTTGGCGGGTTGTATGTCCGTGCGTTTCCGCATCGCCCCGAAATCGTCGCGCAGTGAAAGGCCTATCTTCAGCACCTTTTCATTCGCCAGAAATTCTTCCAATGCTTCCGGAATACCGATCCGGTTCAGGCGGAACAGAAAACAGGCTTCGTCGGTCGATATTTGCATAAGCGATATTTTGTAACGTTGTCCTTTCTTGAAGCTCGGACGGGTTTCCGTGTCGAACCCGACGGACTGGAATTCGGAGAGGTAGCCGACTGCTTTCTCAACATCCCTCAATGTGTCGATCACAATGATCCTTCCGGTAAATTCTTCTAAGGGAAGCTCGGATATTGCCTCTTTTGTTATCGAATGTGTGTATTGTTGTGTCATTCTTCTTTGTCGGTTTCTAAAAGTTCTTCATCGCTGTATCGCACGGCGTGGAGTGCTTTTAATGCGTTTAATAATTGTTGTCCCCAGAATTCGCAGAAGTTTTTACGACACAATACGATTGCCTCGAGCATAACTTCTTCATTGCCTTGACGGAACAGAGAGATGAAATTACCCGTGTCTTGGTAAACATCGGCCAGATTCTCCGAGATAAAGGCGGCGATCGGCGTGTCGCTGTATTGCATATCCGGATGGAACGTTTCGAGATAGGAGTCTTTTTCTCCGAGCAGTCCGGCGATCCGGTTGCGGACCGATTCGTACATGTCTTCCGTGACGGTCAATTCCGGTTCTGCATCTTCGTCTTCTTCCGCTTCGGGTAGAAGGGTGGCTTTCAGATACAGCAAGGGCAAGATCTTGACTGCCTTATCCAGAAAGTCGAAAAGACCGGTATTGCCGGCGTTCTCGACAAACGTACAAAATTCCAGTGCAACTGTTACGAATTCCAGCGTATTGCGTTCGTATATCGGGTTGTTCTCTTTTTCCATGCTAATTATCTTAGTAGATACCTTGCGTTTATAATCTGCAAAAGTAGCAATTTTTTCTTTGTAAAGCTAATATAGGATACCGCACCCAAATGTTTTGCCGGAATTTTGAGATTGGAGCCTAAGGGAAATGCGAATGTCGTAGGGAACTTGAAATTTTCTATGTACATTTGCGTGTTGTAAATTTAATTGTGTAATGGCTAAAAAGACGACTGCAAAACAAAATACGAATAACGGGGAAAGTAAATTTAAAGGGATTCGGAACTTTTTTACCAGCGAGCGGACCCGTTTTATTACCGGATTGGTTATTTCCATTGTTACCATATATGTAGGTCTGGCATTGATTTCGTTTTTCTTTACGGGAGGGGCGGATCAGAGCAAGATCGAGAATATCCCGTTGTCGGACCTGGTGATCAATCGTGGATCAGTAGAGAACTGGACGGGGGTGCGCGGGGCTTTTCTTGCCGATTTGCTGATGAACCGGTGGTTTGGGATTTCTTCTTTCCTGATCCTGTTTTTCCTCGGTTCAGTCGGAGCGAAGCTAATGAACCTGAGCCGGGTATCGTTGTTGAAACGTTTCCTGTTTAGTGCGGCCATGCTGATATGGGGATCGTTGTTCTTTGCTTTTATCTTTATCCGCGGATATGAAGATACGTTTATTTATTTGGGGGGACAGCACGGATATTATTTGTCGGAGGTGATGATGAATAATATCGGGATACCGGGAACGGTCCTGCTGCTGGTCGGCTTGTTCCTGATTGTTGCGATCTTCACCAGTAAACGGACGATCCCGTTCCTGCAAAATGTCTTCTCTTTCGGATGGCTAAAGAACCGTTTGAAACGGGATAAGAGTGAAACGACGGAAGTGCCGGAAGAGGAAGAAGATGTGGAAGGGGAAGCAGAGGTTTATGCCCCTGTTGAAAAAACAGTGGCTGCACCTCAGCCTGTTGCATATCGTGAGACAGTAGAAGAAAACATCGGGCCGGACGAGTATGTTTTCGATACGGAAACCGAGATGCGGAAAGCCGAAGTGGAAACGGAAGTCCCGCAAAAGGATGATTTTGAATTTGAAGTAGCCCGTGGGGATGATCCGGTTGTCGAGGCCGGCAATGGCAATAACACGATTTTCGAAGTGGAAGTGCCCGAAGAAGAGGAGGAATTCGATCAGTCTCAATTGGGTAAATATGATCCACGCCTGGACTTGTCCCGTTATATGTTCCCGACGCTCGACCTGTTGAAATTTTATGATTCGGGCAATGTCGAGGTAAACCGCGAAGAATTGGAAGAGAACCAGCAGATGATCAAGCGGACGTTGGAGGACTTCGGTATCAATATCGCTTCTATCAAGGCGACAGTCGGACCGACGGTTACGCTCTATGAGATCATCCCGGAAGCAGGTGTGCGTATTTCCAAGATTAAGAATCTGGAAGATGACATTGCTTTGAGCCTTTCAGCCTTGCAGATCCGTATTATCGCACCGATGCCGGGTAAAGGAACGATCGGAATCGAGGTTCCGAACAATAAGCCGCAGACTGTTTCGATGCAGTCGGTGGTCGCTTCGCGTAAATTCCAGGAATGTACGTATGATTTGCCGGTGGCGATCGGAAGGACGATTGTCAACGAAGTGTTTATGTTCGACTTGTGCAAGACTCCCCACCTGTTGGTGGCTGGTGCGACCGGACAAGGTAAATCGGTCGGCTTGAATGCGATTATCACCTCTTTGCTGTATAAGAAGCATCCGGCCGAATTGAAGTTCGTGATGGTCGATCCCAAGCAGGTGGAATTTAGCATTTATTCGAAGATCGAACGCCATTATCTGGCGAAATTGCCGAATGCCGACAAACCGATCGTGACGGAGCCGGGGGATGCGGTGGCGACTTTGAACTCTTTGGTGATCGAGATGGAAAATCGTTATAAATTATTGGTGGAGGCTTCGGCGCGTAATATAAAGGAATATAATGAAAAATTCATTTCCCGCCGTCTGAATCCGGAGAAAGGACATCGGTTTCTGCCTTATATCGTTGCAATCGTTGATGAGTTTGCCGACTTGATTGCGACTTCTGGCAAAGAGATCGAGTTGCCGATCTCGCGTATTGCGGCTAAGGCTCGTGCGGTTGGTATCCATATGATCCTGGCAACCCAGCGCCCGGATACGAAAGTGATTACAGGGACGATCAAGAGTAACTTCCCGAGCCGTATTGCGTTTAAGGTGATGTCTCAGATTGACTCCCGTACGATTTTGGATACCCCGGGGGCTAACCGTTTGATCGGTAAGGGAGATATGCTGGTTCTGATTACCGGAAGCAGCGAGCCGACGCGTGTTCAGTGTGCGTTTGTCGATACGCCGGAAGTGGAAGATATCGTGAATTATGTCGGTGCGCAGGTGGCTTATCCGACTGCTTATTTGTTGCCTGAATATATAGGTGAAGGCGGTGAATCTTCTTCGGCCGGGACGGTGGATCTGTCGGATCGAGACCCGTTGTTCGATGAAGCAGCCCGTCTGATTGTGATCCAGCAGCAGGGTTCGACTTCGCTTATCCAGCGAAAGTTTGCAATCGGTTACAACCGTGCAGGTCGCTTGATGGATCAATTGGAAGCGGCGGGTATTGTCGGTCCTTTCGAGGGTAGTAAAGCCCGTCAGGTCTTGATTCAGGACGAATACAGCCTGGAGCAGTTGTTGAATTCGTTGAAATGATTTATGAGTTATGGGGATGGGCTGTTGGTTTATCTATATTGACATGTTTTGAGTGCTATAAGCCCTTTTTGAGATCTGCTAATGATTGGGAGTTTAAATCATAAATAAAAAACGACATGAAAAGAGATAATAAAATAAAAGTTTGCCGCATTTTGGCTGTTGTTTTCCTGTGTTTTTGGACTATATCCGGTGTGAGGGTATTGGCACAGAACGCTACGTCCATTTTGGATAAGGCTGCTTCTGCTTATGAAGATTCTAACGGCTTGACTGCTTACTTTACGATGCAGACACGTTCGGATGTGCAGAAAGTGTCGGAAAGCTTTGATGGTACGGTCGATATTAAAGGTGATAAATTCGTACTGAAGACTCCTGATATGATCACTTGGTTTGATGGAACGACACAATGGTCGTTTGTCGAGCGTAATGAGGAAGTCAATGTTTCCACCCCGACCGGCGAGGAGTTGCAGGCTACGAATCCGACCCTGTTGCTCCGTTCCTATGAAAAAGGATTTACCGCTAAATATAAGGGCGAGAGCACGTCTCCGAGCGGCAAAGCTGCTCATGATATCGAGCTGGTTCCTAAAAAGAAAAGCGATATCGTACGGGTGGAGCTCCAGATAGAGAAGTTTTCCGGTCTTCCGGCTTCGATCGCCGTTTTTTCAAAGAATGGGATCAGCAGTACGATCCGTATCAGCAAAATGAAAACGGGAGTAAACCAACCGGATAGCTATTTTGTTTTTAACGAAAAAGACTATCCTGATGCTGAAATAATAGATTTGAGGTGATTTATGAATTATGATTTTATTATCGACGCATAAATCATAATCCATAAATTATCAATCATAACTCATAAATCATAAAACGATGAATACAACTCAGAATGAAAAAGTTCGTTGCCTGATTATCGGTTCAGGCCCTGCCGGTTATACTGCGGCTATCTATGCTTCACGTGCAAATCTGTCCCCTGTCCTCTACGAAGGCATTCAGCCGGGCGGACAGCTTACGACTACTACCGAAGTAGAGAATTTTCCCGGTTATCCCGAAGGCGTTACCGGTACGGAACTGATGGAAGACTTGCGGAAGCAGGCTGCCCGTTTCGGTGCTGATATCCGCGTTGGCATTGCGACTGAGACAGATTTGTCTGCTGCTCCCTATAAAGTGACGATTGACGGTGAGAAAGTGATTGAGACGGAAACGCTGATCATCTCGACCGGTGCGACTGCCAAATATTTAGGATTGCCGGATGAGCAGAAATATGCCGGAATGGGTGTTTCGGCTTGTGCGACTTGCGACGGTTTTTTCTATCGTAAGAAAGTGGTGGCTGTTGTAGGAGGTGGTGATACGGCTTGTGAAGAAGCACTTTATCTGTCCAGCTTGGCAAAACAAGTGTATCTGATTGTCCGCAAACCGTATTTGCGTGCATCCAAAGTCATGCAGGAACGTGTCCTGAACACTCCGAATATCACGGTCTTGTTCGAGCATAACACGATCGGTCTTTTCGGTGAAGACGGTGTCGAAGGTGCACATCTGGTAAAACGGATGGGTGAACCGGACGAAGAAAAGGTGGATATAGCAATTGACGGGTTCTTCTTGGCTATCGGTCATACTCCGAATTCCAAGATATTCAAACCCTGGGTCGAAACAGACGAGGTTGGCTATATTAAGACGGTTCCGGGTACGCCGAAGACAAGAGTGCCGGGGGTATTTGCTGCCGGAGACGTGGCTGATCCACATTATCGCCAAGCCATTACGGCTGCAGGTAGCGGTTGTGCGGCTGCAATCGAGGCGGAACGCTATTTGTCGGAGATTGGAAAATAATTTCATTGAACTTATTCTCTCGTTATGAAACACTTGAAACTCTCTCTTCTTTTTCTTTTGTGTGTACTGATGGCGGTTCCCGTGTCGGCTAAAAGAAAGACAAAGGTGATCGCTCATCGCGGTTATTGGAAAACGGAAGGGGCCGCCCAAAACTCTATTCGTTCGTTGGAGCGGGCGAATGAGATCAAAGTATACGGTTCCGAGTTTGACGTACACCTGACAGCTGATAATGTCCCGGTTGTGTACCATGACCGTAAAATAGAAGGAAAGGATATCCAGACGGCCTCCTATGCGGAGCTGAAAGATCTGAAACTTTCGAACGGCGAAACGCTTCCGACGTTGGAACAGTATTTGGACAGGGCGAAGAAGCTGAAAAAGACCAAGCTGATTTTCGAATTGAAATCCCATGCGACTCCCCTGCGGGATCGGGAAGCGGCAAAGATTGTAGTCGACATGGTGAATGGTAAGAAATTGACGAAACGCACCGAATATATCGCTTTCAGTTTGGAAGCCGCAAAGGAGCTTCACCGTCTGTCCCCGAAGACTCCAGTCTACTACCTGAACGGCGACTTGTCTCCGAAACAGTTGAAAGAACTCGGTTTTGCCGGTCTCGACTATAATTATAAGGTGATGCAGAAACATCCGGAATGGTTTGTTGAAGCAAAAGATCTGAAACTGAAAATCAATGTCTGGACGGTCAATGATCCTCAGGTGATGGAAGAGATGATCGAGAAGCGTGTGGACTTTCTGACTACCGACTATCCCGAAGAAGCGCAAAAAGCAGTACATTTGTACCGCTGAGTAAATGTGTGAAATGAGAAAGTATTGCTTGTCGTTATTGCTCTTGTTCCTGACATTGGTTTCGAATGCAGTCGAACCTCCCAAGCGTGAGATTCGGGGAGTGTGGCTGACAACTGTCTATGGTCTGGACTGGCCACATAATCCGGCAACGACGGAGACGGGGCGAAAGGCGCAACAACGCGATGTCTGTGACATTCTGGACCGTTTGCAGGATGCGAATTTCAATACTGTTTTTTTGCAGGTCCGTATGCGTGGCGACGTCATCTGGCGTTCGGCTATTGAACCGGCAAGCAAAACTTTCTCTGGAAAATATGGAATGATGCCGGGATATGATCCGCTGGCTTTCGTGGTCGACGAATGCCACAAACGGGGGATGGAATGCCATGCTTGGTTTGTAACTTTCCCGCTAGGCACGGACAAGAGTGTGAAAGAACAGGGAAAGCTCTCGGTTGTCAGGCGCCAGCCGAAACTCTGCAAGCGTCATAACGGCGAATGGTATTTAGACCCCGGCGTTCCTGGAACTTCCGACTATGTGTTGTCTTTAGTAAAGGAGTTGGTGAACGGATACGATATCGACGGCATCCATTTCGATTATATCCGCTATCCGGAACAGGCAAAATCTTTCCCGGATAAAAACTTGTATAATAAATATGGTAAGAAACGCCCGCTGGCAGAATGGCGCCGGGAGAATATCAATAAGATGGTTTACCGCATTTATGACTGGGTGAAATCGGTAAAGCCTTGGATACAGGTCAGCAGTTCGCCGCTCGGCAAGTATAACCGCATCGAACGTGTTCCGAACGCCGGATGGACGGCTTATGAAAGTGTCTTCCAGGATCCGAAAATGTGGATGCAGAACGGGAAGCAGGATATGATCGTCCCGATGATGTATTACCTGCATGATAACTTTTTCCCGTTTGTTGACAATTGGGTAGATAACTGCAACGGACGCCTTGTTGTTCCCGGATTGGGCGCGTACCGGATGTTGAAAGAAGAGGCAGACTGGACCGTCAACGATATAACGGATCAGATCGACTACAGCCGTTATTACGGAGGGGCCGGCTGTACATTCTTCCGTTGTGCGAATATCCTTGACAATACGAAAGGGATATACGATGAGTTGAAGGATAAATATTATAAATATCCGGCACAACTTCCTCCTTTGTCCTGGTTGGACGATACGGTTCCTGCAGCCCCGGAAGAAATACGGGTGAAAAAGGAAGGGAATGAGTTGAAGCTCTCCTGGCAGAAACCGGATTCGGAAAAGGACGTGTTGACTTATACCGTCTATTATTCGCTGACGGATTCGATCAATCCGACATCCGCCCGAAATATCTTGATGACAGGAATCCGGGATACCTCCATCTATCTGCCTGTCGATACGACTTCGGAGCGGGGATATATATTTTCCGTTTCATCTTCCACTCGCTATCATATAGAAAGCGTGCTATCGAAAGAAACCTATTATTATCTTTCTAAATATCCTAAATAATATTAACGGTTTGGAAGGAAACCCTGGAATACTCCGGTGGACAATGGAGCTGGTTGCCCTTGCTAAAAAAGTAAGGGGCAAGTATATTTTGACATATCGCTTTATAGCATATTTAGGTATGGGTTACATAATTTGTGAAATCTGTGTCTAAAAATTGATACCGATTCCGATTATTTGCCAGAATACAGTATCTTTGTGCGTTTTCAAGAAAAATAATTTATCCGGAATGCAGCGTTTCGGATAATTTGAACATCATAATAAATGTATGGTCCTGGAAAGGGCATGAAGGCACACACTAAATGACGGAGAAACAACTGATAGAGGGTTGTAGGAATGGGGAAAGGCTGGCTCAGAAGGAGCTATACGAAACGTATTCCCGTAAAATGATGGGAGTTTGTCTGCGTTATGTTAGCGACAGGGAAACTGCCCGTGATTTGCTACAGGATGGTTTTGTGAAAGTCTTCACCAGTATGGATTCTTATTCGGGACTTGGGTCGTTTGAGGGGTGGATGCGAAAGATCTTTGTCAATTGTGCGTTGGAGTATTTGCGCAAATCGGATGTTTTGCGTGAAGCAGTCGATCTGGATAATACGGTGGAGTTGGTTCATCCAGATAGTTCTGCTATATCCGATATGTCGGCAGTCGAGTTGATGAAACTTGTGCAGGAGCTTCCTGCTGGTTTTCGTACAGTGTTTAATCTGTTTGCAATAGAAGGTTATTCACATAAGGAGATTAGCGAGATGATGAATATAACGGAGAGTACATCCCGGTCGCAGTTCACGCGTGCCAAACAATTATTGCAACGCAGGATTCATGAATTGTATTGAGTAATAAAGAAATGAAGGATAAGGAAAGAGATATATTTGACGATTTGTTCCGTTCGAAGTTGCAAGACTTTGAAGCGGATACGATGCCGGGTGATTGGGAGGCAATAGCTGACCGTTTGCCGGTTAAAAAATCTGTCCCTTTCCGGCGGACTTTACGCTATTGGGGGGCTGCTGCTGTTATTTCTTTATTGGTTGTAACAGGAGGAGTCTATGTTTTTAACCGCGACCGGGAACATCTGCCTATAGCCGAAACGATACGGAAAGAAACCGAGGCTGTTGAAAACAGGCTGACTGAACGATCCGAATCGGTGACACCAGCAGTCGTCGCTTCCAAGCCGGTTGACCGGATGGCAAAACGTGCTGTTGCGCAAGTTACGGCCGTAACTACGTCCCGGTCGGATATAACTGTAGACGAAGTTGTCCTTTCGCCAGAAGAAGATTGTGATACTGTTGTAGTGATTTCTTCTAAAATATCCGAAGCGTCCGAAGCGATAGCGGTGACCGAGACGGCAACGCTGACCGGAACACACTTTTTATTTGCGGATGCAGCGCCTGTGAAAACAGAAGAAAAGAAAGTACGGGCGAAAAGATGGAGTTTCGGAATGGGAGGTGGTAGCGTGAGTGCTGGAACATCTAATTCATTAAATGCCTATGCTTTGAAGAATACGTTGATGACGGATCAGGAACTGTTGCAATTGAATTCCCCGTATTTCAATAGTCAATCTCCGAAAACAAATATTCGCCATAAGACACCAGTTTCGATCGGATTAGGTGTCAGTTATTCTATAAATGACCGTTTTTCCCTCCAGTCTGGTTTAAATTATACATTCCTTTCTTCCGAATGGGAGACCGGAGCTATATATCATGGTGAGACGAAACAGAAGTTACATTTTATTGGAATTCCTCTTTCTTTGTCCTATAAAATAGCAGAATGGAAGCGTATTCAATTTTATGCAGCGGCGGGGGCCATGACCGAGATTAATGTTGCTGGTAAGTTGAATGCCAAAATATTTGTGGAAAACAATGAAATCCGTCACGAGAAGAAGCATATCCGTATGAAAGAATGGATGTGGTCTGTGAATGCCCGGGCCGGTGCCAGCTATCCGTTGCTCCGTTTCTTAAGTGTTTATGCGGAGGTGGGAGCCGGTTATTATTTCGATAACGGAAGCGATATTGAGACGATCCGTTCCGAGAAACCGTTTAATGTGAATTTGCAGGCGGGTTTCCGTTTCGGTTTTTGAGTAAGAACTAATAAATAATAAACAATATAAAATTAAAGAACAGTAAAAATGAAGAAACTTAAAGTTTTAGGGTTAGCAGCAATCGCTGCGGGTATGTTTTCGTTAACCTCTTGTTTGGACGGCGGCGGTAATACACAGCAACTTTCAAGTTATGCTATAGTCGATTATTCTTCTACGATGAGAACTCTGATTTATCCATTGGGCTATTATCCGTTGTATGTCGCTACAATTGCAAATGATCCGACTTATAGGGCTGGAGATTGTGTGTTGGCTAATTTTACGGTCGATTTTGATTCGGCGGATAATGCGAATGCCAGTACAAATGGTTTTTATGTGGCGACAGGAGCTGCTTCTTCTCCATTAGCAAAATATGATTTGAGTTATTCTCCATTGGACTCAATGGCATTAGATAATGAATTGCTTTTGTCTGGTTCCGAAAGTGCATTGTTATTTTCTAATAATTATAAGAGAATCGTTGTTATTCCTACTTTTACATCTGTGTTGACGGATCAGAAGAACACATATATAATGTCGATGGATTCTAATCAAGAACCTGAAACTGTTGATGGAACGGACCGTGTTTATACGTTGTGCTTACGTGCTCAAAAGCGGGAAGAAGGGAAAGCACCAACCATTAGCAATGCTATGGACCCGATCGCTGTTGAAGGAGGTACATTATATTCTATGTTGAAAGGAAAAGAATCAGCAGCAGGGAAGAAGATTGTAAGTTATCGTGTGAAGTATCCTTTGACATTCAACGCAGATTCGACAAAGATAGCGACTTGGGGGTATTCTAAAATTTCTCAATTCTCGATTGAGGAAGCTACAAATTAATATTCCATATCTTGCGCTTGACGCAGGATCACATTAAAATCGGCCGTATAAACATTAGATCGATAAGGCTAGTTTTTTGTGATCTTGAGTCAAGCATGGAAACAAGGAGACTTTAATGCACCTCCATAGTTTTTGGCAATGCTTTTATCATAATAATATCCCAATATTTAATGAATGTCCCTAAGATGTGTGGCTGCCGATTCCATATATGCTAATAATGCCAACAGAAAGTTTTCGATGCAACACATTGATATTATTGAAAGAAAGCGTTTTAGCCTTTTAATCGGTACAAATATGGTTCTCGCAATGAGAATGGAAAGTATCCACAAATTCATGTCTCTGATTCTCAGCACTTTCGATATACGTGTTGTACCGCACTTTTTAAGCTCATTTTCAAGTTCCGGTAAGAACTAATTTGAAGTGGTTGCTACTCAACTTCTTACCTCATTTGCGCTCCAAATGATTTCTTATGCAAAGGTACTGATTTTAGTCGATAATGAGCAATAATAGTCAATAGAAATTGCTTTTTTCTAGAAACAAGTAAATAAGTCCTCACTATGCTTTCAAATTAAATCATTAACTGTGTATTTATGCCATAAGGCTTTTATATACAATCGTTACGGAAGGTTAAAGGTAAGGGGGGCACTGAAATGGTGCCCCCTTGTATTCTGTATTTACCTAAGAGGACAGTCCTGTAAATAGGGGTCTTCGAAATGGCGACACCTTTCAGGTGTAACTACTTATGAATAAGATAGGGGGGGGACGAAACGGGCACCCCTTGCTTAATTTCCAATGAAAACAATATAATTTTCGTGAGAAACGAAGTGTATGTCCATAAAATTAATACCTTTGTGTTATAACTTTCATTGTAATGAAGATTATAGGGTAAAAACGCCCTTAAATATCAACTTAGTGATATATATAACAAGAAATATGACGGATATTTACGAATACTCAACTCCAGAACTTGTCAGGCTGTTAGGAGAACGGTTTAAGGACTACAGATTGCGTTGTCAGCTTACGCAGAAAGAGATTGCAGAACATTCAGGTGTAGGACTAACAACCATCCATAAATTTGAAAATGGTACAGCAGGAAATATATCTATGTCAACATTCATTCAATTGCTAAGGTCAATTGGGAGCCTTGAAGCTATTGATGATATTCTTCCGGAACTGCCACCATCAGCATACCTGGTACGTAGATATGAAAAGCAAGCGCAGCGTGTCAGGCATTCCAAAAAGTAGCTCAATTGTGCGGATGGTTTTATGAAAAACCGATTCAAAAATCAGCTATATTTTATTGAAGGATTTGTTTGGGTGAAAGAAAAAATGCTCTATAGTTTGTGGAAATCTATCAAAAAATACCACATTTCCACGACTTATAAGCACTTTTTAGGCAGGTCATCATTAATTTTGATGCCTGCCTTTCTAAATATTATTCCATATGAAGATGGAAATGACTATTCAAATTTATACTCATTAATTTTCTTGTCAAACCATTCTCCAAAGTCTGGAAAGATCCTGCTGCCATTTTGATTGTACCCATCATGTGGAGCGTGTGCCGGTTCGTGTGCCTTCAGCCATTCGCAGTGTTCGATGAATGCCTTCCTCACTTTGTTGATATTCATTTTTGAGTACTTCTTGCAATATGCCAGAAATTTAAAGATGCTATAGGCAAAAACCATTTCGTCAACATTCGTATATGATGTGAACATACTGGTTACCTCCTTGCTGTCTCTCAAGTACTTTTCATGATATGACTTTATTTTTCCACTGTAGGAGATTCTCAATACAGAGTCCTTCATAAAGTGATTAAATTTGCACCAGTCATATGCAATATCAACGACTCCCTTAGCATTGATTATATCATAATGAGAACCATATCTTTGCACTTTACAATAATGCTCTGGAAGATCAGATGGTTTCATCTTTGTCTTGTAAGATCTGCGCTCCCTGTCAGCATACAGTTCACCTGCCCAAGAATGATATTTTCCATTTTCATCATATCTATAATGTATTTCATAAAAATATCTGTTAGCCAATTGTTTCATAAATCTCTCGTTAGTTTTCTGATTGTTTTCTACTAAATTTCAATAAATTTCTTTGGATCAAATCCGTTTGTCATGTGCTCTCCGCTGAATACATATCCCATCTGATTGCACAGGACTTTAGTTTGTCCTATTTCAATGTCAATGTTAGTATGAGAGTGTCCGTAGATCCAGGCATCTATTCTGCTGTCTGCAATCATATTCCCATATTCGTTGGCGAATGCACTGTTCAAAACAGACCCCTTATGACACGGAGCCACGACTCCGAATGTAGGCAGGTGGTGAGTAACTACAACAATATGTTTTGCGGTACTTTCAGCGATGCTCTTCCTGATAAAATCGATGCTATAGTTATGCATCTGATTAAACTCCTCAGTGTTAAGCAGCTTCCCATTGTACTTGATCTGCCGGAAATCATTCATGCCCTTCCATACGAAATATTCATCAGCCGGGTTAATCTTAGACCATAAGGTGCTTAATATAAAGTCTGTGTCATCTATCCTAACCACTTGGTTCTGATAATATCCGACATTGTCCTTAAATATCCATTTCCATTGCATGCCCCGATCCATCACATCAGAATAGTTGTAATACTCATGGTTGCCGGGAACAATCAGTACCTGTCTGTAATTCTCTGATGCCCATTTCCAGAATTTAGTCAATGGAGCAACCCTGTCTTTGAGATAAAAGATATCTCCAGCAAGCACCAATACATCACCGGTCACCGGCAATTCATTATTCTTTAAATATCTGCTGTTCTCCCAAAACTCCAGGTGCAGATCACTCATGTATTGTATTTTCATAATATCTTCTATTTTTAACTTTTGGTGTAAATCAGTTCGTAACTCTCTAAATTTGATTCGTTGTCCAGGATACTCCTCAGGAAATCAAATTTGTTGTAATAGAATTGGTATTCCTCCAGTTCTTCCTCCTCATAGTTTATTCTCTCATTGTAAGCGTCTATCTCCTCATTGATTTTATCGTACAAATCTACATTCGACTTAGTTATACGTAATTCCAATTTATCAATAGCTTGTTTACTCTTAACAATAGCATTTTTATGTTCTTCTATTTCTCTTTTATAGAAGCATAGAATATCCTCGAGTAAATCCTTCGTCAATACCTTTGGAGATTCGCTCCATGGAAGCACAGTCAATTGCCGACTTGGTGTGGTTGAAAGATAAAATAATTCGCAACCGAAAGACTTATGAACCTGCCTATTGTACTCATCTACCTCATGAATGGCTTTCAATAAATCTTCTCTAGATAGGTTTTTTGATTCCTCATAAGGTGGATGGTTTTTGTAATCCAACAAAGGTGTATTCTTATGCCTCAAATAGATAGTAGTATATTCGCTCATAATTATATATCCTTATTAAATTGTTCTACTTGCTTTTTAATAATGCTCTTTACCTGTTCGAAAAAAACAGGGGTGAAGTTATTATTATCCACTCCCACATCGTATTGGGTAGGGAAGAGATACGCCAATCGGGACTTATCCTTTCCAGTGTTATATTTACTTGTGTGGACGTGTCCGAACAGTTGCCATGTATCTCTGTATGCTCCACCATAACAAAGAAATGGGCAGTGGTTCAGGTAAATCTTCTGTTTGCCAACTTCAATGTGCATCTGCATTGTGATCAGTTCAAAGCGGTTTGTATACCCTTGCCTCAGATTTTTCATGTCGTGGTTGCCCTGAATAAGATAAATCTTCCCATTCAATCTGTCCAGGACCTTAGTCCATTCTGCTGAGCCTCCAAGGCAAAAATCTCCTAGGTGGAATACGATATCGTCCGCTCCGACTACGTTGTTCCAATTTTCAATCAGTTTCTCGTTCATCTCTTCCACACTCTTGAATGGACGATTGCAAAACCCTATGATATTGGCATGGTTAAAGTGGGTGTCAGATGTAAAATACACCTTGCTTCCGTCAAATTTGTAATTCATTGTTTTCTCTCTTTATGCGCATCCCTGCGCGGTTAATAATTGAATGTTGTGATGCTCATTGGACGGAAATGACGGGAGAGGAAACACATAATGTGAACGTCACCAATGGGCATAAACAAAAATAGTTGGAAAGCTTGGTAAGGACTTTCCAACTACTTCTGTTTATTCTCTATCGAGATATAGGCATCTACTATATCCCAATTGACTTATATGTCCGTTGGAAAGTATTTACGAAATATTCGAATGTACTAATGCTTGTAGTATGAACATACGACATACCATCAAAGCATTTTTTGCCTCGAATTGATGTTGCTAATAATATGTTCTTTCTACTTTGCTGCATTGTTTAATTTTATATGGTTCTCAAAAGTGGGCGCAAATTTAGTTAATATTCATTCAAACTTCCAAATGAATTGCTGGATTTCTTTATCAGAGAGCCTAATACTCCAAATGTTAAAATTGGATGCAAAAATCAGCTATAATCAGCCAAATCTCCAAAATTTTATGAGATTTGGCTGATTATGATGTCATATTGAGCCAAATCCAGAAGAAGATTGGACAAATATACCAATGCATGGGCTTGCCCGTTGTACAACTTTTTGATATCGGGGGAGCCTAATACCCTTTTTGCATGAAAATAACTGCAAAACAAATGAAAAGAAATGAATCAAAAGAAAGATAACATGCTTTATGTCAATACTATTACAATTTTAATTCGTTTCACTAATATTTCATAAATTCTCATTATTGTGACATTATTTGTGACATTATTTTCGGGGAATTTTACTACCTTTGCACCAAACTTCATAATATAGCAGTATGGCAAAATCAACATTATCCCTCGCCAAGAAGGAAAATAAGCAAGGTGAACATCACATTTTGGTGCGAATGGACATAACCCGTACCAACAGACCGCAGTTCAAGTCTCCAGTTACCGTAAAGGAGGAAGAATTTGTGGATGGTGAAATCTCTATCCCTAAAAGGGGCAAACTCAATACCGCTTATAGGGAAAACCTTATGAAGAAGAAAACGGATATAGAGGCTTTCGTTGCTTCGCTTAATGCCATTATCATGTCACTACCAGAAGAAGCACTTACCCGTAAGGACATTCTTGAAGTTTATGAAATGGTGAAGACCGTCAATCCCTCAGAAATCAGTCGGACGACTATAATTTCCAAAAAGAGGGAACAGACAGAAGCAAATGCCGAGCTGGTCAAGAAACTACAGGATGCACGCAGGCCAAGCCTTTTGGAGTTTGTCCAAAATAGGATTGAGGGAATGGAAAATGGAAGTATCAAGCGTAAGGGTAACAACTACTCAAAAGGGACACTCCATACCTATAAAGGCTTCGCTGTGATACTTGAAAGTTTCTGCAAGGAACACCCTTTTGAATGGAATGACATCAATGAACGCTTGATAGACGAGTTCGTGCTTTACATGGAAAGATACGGCTACATGAAGAAGACCATCAACAAAAACCTTGCCGTATTCTCTGCCATGCTTAACGTTGCCTTCAAGGAAGGGTACAAGTTCAAGGCATCCATTCTTGAACATTTCCCAAAGTTGCAGGTAAACAAGGAAGACATGGTTGTGGAAATATATCTTACCAACGAAGAACTTCAAGCCCTATATGATATGGAGCTTGAGGGAGAGGACGACCGTGTGCGTGATGTATTCCTTGTAGGTTGTTATACCAGCCAACGTTTCTCTGATTATTCTCGTATATCGGCAAAGAACGTTACGTTTCACGATGGTGTGGGCATCATTACACTTGTCCAACAGAAAACCAATACAGAGGTTACCATTCCTATTCTCAATGATAACCTGCTCCGTATATTCGAGAAGTACAACTACAACCTTCCGAATATCCAGAACCAACGTCTTAACAACAGAATAAAGGCAATATTGGAAACCCTTGCTGAAACCATACCCAGCCTGAAGCATGAGCTTCCTACCAAGTTGACTCTTGACCATCAGAAAAAGGAGCAACAAAGCAAGGAAATCTACAAACGCAACAGTCAGGGCGAAGCACTCATACCCCGTTATAAGCTTGCCACGACTCACACGGCAAGACGTACCGGAATCACATTGATGTATCTTGAAAAGATTCTTGATACCTATGAAATGATGTCTATCAGCGGTCACAAGACTGAAAGCGTCTTCAATGACTATATCAAGATTAGCGGTATTGAGCTTGCCACCAACATAGCCAAGAAAGTGGCGAAAGCCAGGAAAGAGTCGGAGGTAAAATCCTTGCTTCTACAACAGTTTGAAACCATGACAGCCGAACAGCTTGCCAATTTGCTTGAACTCAGCAAGAATGGCGCAACAATCTAAACAGGAATTTATGAAAGAGAATATAGAAGATATTACAGCCGACATTGAATTTCAGTACGGCAAGAGCAATACGGAGAAGAACATCGAGTACATTCTATCCCTTTATAGCGAACGCTTCAAAGAAGGTGTACTTGATGACAATATTCCCGTGCCATCCAATGAAGCGGCAGCCAAGACCATCCTTCTTATACTTGACAGACCTGAGCTGCCATGGGAAACCATCTGTAAGGAAAGACGGGTAAAGAACGTGATGGAATATCTCTTCATACGTGCAACTGGTCATTATGAAGAAGTGCATGATTTTGTCAGCGGACTATTGCGCCATTACATCAAAGGTATAACACCACAGATGGTACTAACGTTTATGAATATTTGGAAACATGTGGTATACCAACAGAGGCCTTCTACCTTTACGGATGAGATATTATACCCCGAACATTCGGAGAAGATACTTGATACACTTCATTTCCTGCTTAACGGTGAGGTTGGTAGAGGTGCTGCACTTGCCATGGTCTGTGCCAGAGACGAAGGACTGGTAAGGAACATAGCTCATGCCAAAATCAGTACCGAGTTCAAACATGTATCAAAAACCGCTTATAACAACTATCTTCATGAACGGTTTACTGATAAGGAGAAGAATCGTGTCATCAGTGCACTGAGGACACGGATAGGATACACAAAGGAAGATGACGGTCGTCTTTCTTTTTTGGCAGGCAAATTCACTCGCAAAAGCATACTTATACAGTGGTGGCGACTCATAAAGTCATTCATGAGTTAGTTTCCTTTTACACACAACAATAATGGCCCATACTTGATGTAATGTCAAGTGTGGGCTTTTGCATTATTAGCACCTTGCATTTTCTGCACTTTTGCACTTTGTTGTCTAAGGTTGTTATTCCGTTAAATGTTTTAACAAAAATGTCTTCCAATGGTCGGCAAGTAATGACAACCCAAGATATTTCAGCTTCGTTTCAAACCATACTACTTTTGCAGTGCGAATCTACTTCAGACCTCACTGATGTAGTGAAGCCCGGCGGGTGCGAGGCAAGTGTTTTGCCGTGAGGGTCGCCAACAACCCTGCCTATCAAAACATGATTGACAAGAATAATTTCAATCCGTCTCAATCCGAGACTTTGGTCATCACTTCCGTAGAGACCTTGAAAGAGGCCTCCCAACAATGGGCGGAAGAACAGGAACAGATACGTTCGGCAACCGCTAATGATGCCATGCTGGATGAATCCACAGTATTGCAACGTTTGTGCAAGAGCCGTGCTACGCTTTGGCGGTGGAACGCTTCGGGTTATCTCACCTGTTATAAGATTGGAGGCAAGAACTGTTACAAACAGTCTGATGTGGAACGCATTGAGAAAGGTTTGAGGTGATGGACAACACAAACACTCCTACTCAGCCCCAGGCACCCAACAAGGATGATGTGGTAAAGAAATGGCATGAGTCACGCATCAGTATGACAGAAGAGTACGAAACGGGAGCTGTTGTCATTCAGGTGGACGGCATACCTATCGGTACATTCGGCAATTTCAGCGCATCCATTGGAAAAGCCAAAAGCAAGAAGACATTCAATGTTTCTGCCATGACTGCCGCAGCATTGAGTGGCAAGAAGGTGCTCACGTATGAGGTAAACTTACCTGAAGGCAAGAACAAGATTCTTTATGTCGATACAGAACAGAGCAAGGCACATTGCAAGAAGACTCTTGCCAGGATCCTTGCTCTTGCCAACCTTCCCGAAGGTATAGACAAAGACCGTCTGGAGTTTCTTTCCTTACGCAAATACACTCCTAAAGAACGCATTGAAATCATAGAATGTGCTCTTGCAACTACCGAGGGAATCGGGCTTGTCATCATTGATGGAGTACGTGACTTGCTTTTTGACATCAATGCCCCATTGGAGGCAACACAAACAACTTCCATTCTAATGCGCTGGACGGATGAATATCAGATTCACATCCATACAATCCTCCATCAGAATAAAGGTGATGAGAATGCCAGAGGTCATATCGGAACAGAGATAAACAATAAGGCAGAGACCATCATTAAGGTTGAAAAGGACAAGTCTAATGAGAACATCAGTAAGGTGTCCGCAGTGCTAACACGTGCACAGACTTTCCCCACCTTTGCATTCCGTATCAATGACCACATTCTTCCTGAACTTGTTGAGGACTATGTATCCGAACAAAAGAAAGCCGGTCGTCCGCCAAAGAAAGAGTTCGATCCATACTTTGACATCACAAAAGAACAGCACGAAACTGCCCTTGAAAGAATATTTCCGACCATGTTTGACGAGTTCAATTATGAAGACCTCCAGAATAAGCTTGTCGAAGAACTTCGCACCATACTTGGCAGCTTCAATAAGAACAAGGCAGCAGCGGAAATCACTTTTCTCAGGAACAAAAGAATGGTTGTGCAGGACAACGGGAAACTCTACCGATACAATCGGGGAGGCTACCGCTACTGAATATGCGTACTATCTTCGCTTGCTTTACTTTATTCAAGGTGCATATATATAGGAATAAAGATAAGTAAAGTTGCAATCACACAAGAACCCCGAATATTGGTAGAAAATCCATTGCGTGGAATCCGAATAGTGGTATATGGCGGATGTGGACAGCTTGCTGGCTAAGGAGGGATATTTTATAAAATTCCGTAGCTTATTACGGCATTTTTTCTGCGACCGCTGCACAAGTGGCAGCTAAAAAAGCCGATAAGCGAAAGGGCAACCCTCTCGACACCCGTTTGACTACCTGTTCTATTCTTTTCCCTACCATCATCAAAGACGGTTTATAAGGACGGAATTTTATAAAGCGACCATCGTAAAGCAAACAGTAAAACTAACATTAAAACGAAACTATCATGACCCAATATGCAGTATGCCACATCCAGCGTGGTAATTCAAACGGCAGTGGATTGAGTACCCACATAGAGAGACAAACGAAAAGCGGGAAACCGTTCATTCCTCAAAATGCCGACCCGTCAAGGACACACCTCAATCGTGAATTGCTCTCATTTCCTGATGGGGTAAAGGACAGAAATGGAGCCATTAAGAACCGGCTTGCCAATGCCGGACTCAAACGTAAGATTGGAAAGAACCAGACAACCCACCTGTGTGCAATCTTATCCGGTAGTCATGACCAAATGATGAAGATACAGCAGGAGGGACGATTGTCCGAATGGATCAATGCCAATATCCGTTGGTTAAAAGATACATTCGGGGAGGACAATCTTGTTTCTTGTGTGCTGCATATGGACGAGAAAACTCCTCATCTACATGCTACGATTATTCCTATTGTAACCACAGAACGCAAACGTCGGGAGAGAGAAGGTCAAAAGAAATACCGTACCACAAAAGGAGGACCACGATTAAGTGCTGATGATGTGATGCACCGTTCCATGCTTACCAAATACCAGGACAGCTATGGCGAAGCCATGAAAGGCTTTGGGCTTGAGCGTGGTATAGTTGGTTCCATAGCAAAGCATGTTTCCAACAGTACCTACTACAAGCAGAAGATGGAGAGCATTCAAGAAAATATCGATATACTCATTCGAGAAACGGAAGAGAAACAAGAGAAGTTAACCAAACTGAAAAAAGAAGAGGAAGCAGCCAAAGAGGGCAAAAACTTCATCCTTAGTCTCTTCAATAAGGGCGACCTGGCAAAGGCAAGAACAGCCATTGCCGAGCAGACCGCACAGATTGAATCATTGCAAAAACGTGTCCGAGTATTGGAGCAGGAGAAAAAGCAATTGGCAGAGAATGGAGAGAAAACCCGTTTCAATTTGGAGCAAACCCTGAAAAAGACAATCCGAGAATCGGATGCTTATAAGAGAGAGAACGAGAATCTGAAAGAGAAAAACAGGGAACTTGACCGCAAGGCAAATCCCCATCGTTATAGGCTTTCTTCTGGGGCTACGCTCACTCACTTTTACATTTCCCCAAGACATGTACCATCACCAAGCGTGCACATTTGGACACAGGTAAAAAATGAGATATTTGACGATGCCAAATATACGGAGTGGCGAAATCCGGCTATGCAGAAGTATCTGAATGATGAGTTTACCGAATATGAACTTATCAATGCAATCTTTGAGCCGTTTGAACAAGTGAGTCAGGTGCAGGCCCAACTGCTTGCTGCTACCTTTGAAATGCTCTCTGGTGGTCCTGCACAAACTCATGTCGGAACTGGTGGAGGCGGCTCATCGTCAGACATTCCGTGGGGTGAGAAGAAACGTGATAGCAATGTGAGTACATTCAAACGGAAACGGTGATAATTGGTTTCAAACGAATAAGAAAAAATCTTTTTCGCAAGAGAATCGCAGATTTTCGGGAATTTCTTCGTGAATCTGCATTCCTTTTTATAATTTTGTGTTCAAATATTGACAATTCAAATAGATTACAATAAACTATGGATAAATTTCTGAATAGTCTTCTTGCTGGCTGTAATAATCCCCCAGAAGGAACTGTCGTATTTGATTCTTCAGATCATATTCGTTTCCAAAATGGACAAAATGTTTCTGGACACAACTATGGTTGTAATCGTAGACTTGTGATACAGAAAAATATTGAAGGTGGCGAGGGGTACACTGTATCAATGTATAATTTGGATGGTCTACACCCACTTTGGCAGAACAATGTTCAAATGGCCCCCAAAAGAATGCGTATTGTTAAAGTTGACAATAACATTGTTCAACTTCGAGGCTATGGCTTTGATATGATGGGAGCTTCTTTTGCAGATTATGGTGTCTCACTGCTCATCGAAAATGATGTTATTTCTCGAGTTCAGCTCAATATGTATGATAGGAATATTAGTATTGTTTATTTATAAAGAACTATGTTTGATAGATTAGAATATGAAAATCTCTATATGGAAGAAGAAACACTACTTCCAATCGTCATAAAATATAGCGATAGAGATGTTGAAATTCATAATTCCCACAAAGATGTCCCATTCTCAGATTACATTAAACAAATTGAAGGTGTACATGACTTTGTTGTCATAAATCGTGGAGTTAATGAAAAAAATAATTATGAGGAGTTTGAAATTGGCATAGAGGATGTTGAATGCTCAGTTAAACTTCGAATCAATATTGAGAATAATTATTTCTTTAGTGCTAAATTTTCTTCCAAACAAATACTTGTTCCAGAAGGGGGTGACGAGTATATAAAAATTAAGGCAAATTTGATTTTTACACAGAATGTCGGTATTAGCTTCTGGAATTCAAATAACTTAATTGACCGATTGTCAGATATATCAGAGTTTCTCACAACCTGCCAAGGGTTATCTGTACCTTTTGACGATAGTAACTTAGGATATAAAAATAAAAAGGCATGGGAAATATACGCTGAGGGTATGAGTAAACTTAATAAAGAAAAACAAACTTTGCTACCCATAAAGAGTGTAAGTTCTCCCAAAAAAACTAGAAGTCGATATGGCGAGCTTGTAACTGTTATAGAGGTAGGATTAAACTTGCCTAGTCGAAAGGATTTGTTTGTAAATTCTTTAAGAGAATTATTGTCACGTAAGGTGGAATCTAATTATTCAATAGAGTTTCCAACTGAAAATATATGTACAATTGAGTTCGCTTCATTCCATCAATTTGGAGATGAGTTTGAGGAAAAATTAAATGACTTAGCAGAAGAACATTGTTTTAATCTTGAAGGTGGAATTAAATATTTTATCAAAGGTCATGTCTCACTAAAACAGGATAACGACTTTGATGAAATTTTAACAGATTTAGAAAGTCAAATATCAGATTATAGTGAAGATTTTCGTCGGTCGGGTTCTAATTTTACTTGTTATTCAGATGATACAGCAAAATATGTAGTTCAATTAATTGAACAATCATACTCAGAATTTCTTGCTATAGGTTCAAAAAAACCAATAATTGCTACTTTCCAAAATACAGATAATGATTATAGCGTAATCATTCAGAACCTTATTGCTTCTGGTATACAAGAGAGAAATATCCGTGTCAACAAAGGGCTTATTCAAATTACATCCTTAGGAAAGCCAACGAATATTAATTCTGAAGAACATGATTTAAAGTTTGAGAAATGCACCATTAAGTATAGTCTATTTGATAATGCTTATAACTCTTCTGATCAAATAGATGGATTAGATTATGTTGCTATTCCAAATAGAACTGGTTATTATGAAGGTATTGTGCTTTCCATGGATAACTTTAAGGAAAAATCTTTAAATTGGCAGCGTCAATTAAAAGCAAAGTATGGTGATAAATTCAAAGGACAGATTTTCGTATATTCTTATAGAAAAAATATCAACATTGATCCATTAAAGAAACTTCAGCGCGAGGTGTTTTTCTCAAATGACAACATCCGTATTTCTGCTATGCGCGGCATTGCAACATTAACTCCTAATTCCTACGAAGAGTACAATCAATTAATCCAACAAATTAGGGAGAACTTACCTTCGGGCTTATCTCTTAATGTTCCAAAGTATTCTGTAGAACGAGAAGTAAAACTTGTCTATGAAGAAGAAGAAGCATGTAAAAGAATGTTTAATAAAATCAGAAATGGAATTAGTTGTTTAGATGATATTATTACATTGAAATTTGATGGAATAGATTTTACAACCCGATATTTTAATTTCGAGTTTGATACTCAAGAAGAAAGAAATGAGAAAATAGAATCTATCTATTCTGCATTTGACCCATTCAAAAAAGTGTGTAATGTGTATCTTGACTCGCAAGATGGGCATACAAAGGTTGTGTTTACACGCAATAGTAAGTTAGAGGATGAATTCCAAGATAGTTTCAAGAACTTTAATAATGAACCAGTAAAAGTTGTTGATCATGTCTTGTATAATGAAGCGCAAGATTTATCTGAATTGAACAAAATTCAATCACAGATAGATGATATTCAAAGCGATATAGATGATATAAAAGATTCTATGCCGGACTACGTAAAAGACAACGAGAGAATACGCAGTGAAAGACGAAGATTGGGTCGTGAAAAATCATCTCTTATTCAAGAAAAAAGGGATGCTATGGGACGTAAATATAGCTTGCAACGTGAAATCAACACCCGGACTAGAGAAGTACTTCATGACTCTCCTTCTATAGGAGAGTGTGAATCTCGTGGGTATGACAAAATTATTATTAGATTACCTGATGGATTTGATAGGAAATCGTACGAAGAGAATCCATTGGTAAAAGAGGGCGAATATATTTTCTTCCCAATGGCTGGTTCGGCTTCAGAAACCGCTCGACAAAAATTTGCTTTAGACAGAATAGAAGGGAAAAAATGGGTTAAGGATAACCCTCCAGTCAATAAACGATTAACTAATTTCCTGTTCAATCCAAGATATGCTATATCTACAAAAGATGAGGATATAGTATTGGCTGCAAAATGGATTAAAGATTATGGTATTAGCAAAAGTCCATTAAATGAGATGCAAGTTGAAGCAGTAGCGAAAGCATGTTCTGCTAAAGATGTTGCTTTCATTCAAGGTCCTCCTGGAACAGGTAAAACAACTGTTATTGCTGAGATTATATGGAAAGAGATTCATCAGAAATCTAATTGCCGAATACTTCTTACATCACAAAATAATCTGGCTGTAGATAATGCGCTGGAAAGATTACAGAATGCGAGAGGATTGAGACCTGTGCGTATTTTAAACACTCATGATAAAGAAGATGCAGAAACCAAAGATGGCGCACAATATATGATAGATGTAATTCAGTCTTGGAAGGAAACCCCAAATTCTTCTAATTCTGAAAATGCTGCAGCTCATTGGATGAATAATGTGAAGAAATCAGCAATAGCAAATGCTGAATATGAAAAGTATTCATCTGTAATAAAACCATGGATTGACTGTCTTGATAATGAATCCAAATATGCTAGGGATATTTTTGCCGATTCCTATCAAAGAAATGTAAATCTATTTGCCGCTACATGTAGTTACTGCGCATCTAAGGATTTTATGCAAACCTATAATAGATTGTATTCAAATGGAAAAGTCTCATTTGATGTTATAATCATGGATGAAGCCAGTAAAGCAACATTACCTGAAATGGCTGTTCCCATGGTTAATGGTGTTAAAATTATATTGATAGGTGATCACAGACAACTTCCTCCTATTCTCTCAGGTGAGCACAAAAAGGCATTTGAAATAATGGATAGTAAAGATTTGTTTGAGGATTCATATGAAACGCTGAAAACATCTCATTTCGGTGTTATGTTTAAAGCTGCTCAACGTTATGTTCCTTCAATTGTATCAACCCTTACAACGCAATATCGTATGCATGAGCAGATTATGAATACAATTAATCAATTTTACAAGAGAGATGTTGTAGGCGGTTTGCAATGTGGTATAAAAGAGACTATGGATATTCCAGATTATAATCACTCAGGAAGTCGTTACCATGGTTTATCTTTTGATAGAATACTTACGCCAGATGATCATGCCATCTGGATTGACGTAAATACCCCTGAAACAAATCTAAATCCAGGATTTAAAAATATGGGTGAAGTAGATGCTGTTGAAATGGTTATTAAAATGCTTAACAGGGCAGAAGGATACAAAGAGTATCTTGCAGCTCAGAAGAAGGACGAAGACAAAGAGATTGGTTTGATAACTTTCTATAGTGGTCAACGCAAAGCGTTATTTAATAGGAAATTCCCTGAAACAAACACTTACAGAATCAGTGCTGTTGATAAATTTCAAGGAATGGAAAGAAACATTGTCATAGTTTCTACAGTTCGAAGCAATAATACTAAAAATATAGGATTCGCTAGAGAATCAGAACGTATTAATGTAGCTTTTTCTCGTGCTAAGAAATTGCTTATCGTAGTTGGGAACAAACATCTATTTAGTCAGTTTGAAGACTATAAAGAGTCTATTTCAAACATGAAAACAATAGATTATAGAACACTAAAAGATCTTCTTAAATGATGGACAATAATATAAACATACAAGACAATGAACTGTTAGTGCATAAAATTGGTAATTGCATTACAGCGTCATTGAAGCCAACAGATTACTTTGTGGGTTATGCTCCCTTTGTTTTCAATTTTGTTATAGAAGAATTTAAGGGTGAGACACTTTTTTCAGAAAAAATTACTCCTATTGAACAAGCCATCGTTGGTATACTAACAATAGACGAAACCGCTTCTATTGAAAGGATTGGCGCAATTCTTGGTTTTAATGTAATGCAAGACACTGCAGAATATAACATTCTTTCAGAATCAATCAAATTACTCTCTAGACATAAAGTTATTGAAGGGGATGATAGTATGTATTGCTTAACAGAAGAAGGAAAAGTTTTCGCAACCGAAGGAAAAAGACCTGAAAAGGATAACTATAATTTTAAATTATGGTATAGCAAAACATTCCCTCAACTTACATCCTTAAAAGAACTTCTTAATGTGGATAACATAGTAGAAGATGAACAAGCGTCAGAAACTGAAACTACTATAGATTTAGATATAATTAGAAATATTGCCTCAAAACAAGCTCCCAAGGTTCATAATCCTTCAGATGAAAGAATACTTTCAAAAGTAGATGTGGTGAAGTCTTCATCATATAGTTATATTCTGTATGTATGTTTCATTAAAAATGTTTTTACTGGTGAAATTCGAACTATTGCATATGATGAATCTCAAGATATAGTTCTTGATGATTTTTCTTCATTAGTCAACAATAATGAAGTGTTAAAAGCACAGTTATTCGATTCTATTGTCGAGTCTGTATTTATTCCAGAGGAAGCTCTAGTTAGTGAAGTTGAAGTAACTAAAGACGCAGATGACAATGAAATCGAAGTTGCTGTAATGGGTGATAGTGGTGTTCAGAAACTCCGCAAAAAAGCATTGTACGATGAAATCGCATTTGAAAATGAACTTGAACAGATTTTCAATTCAGATAAGCCTGATGAGGTTTGGTTAATAAGTCCTTGGATAGGATATTTCTTTGTACAGTGCCGCGTTCCTATGATTGAAAAAGTCCTTAAGGAGGGTGCAAAAGTATTTATAGCCTATTCTAAAAAGGATCCGAGAGACAAAAATCATTCAGAAATGGTTAATCCTTTGGCACAAAAGGAAATTGACAGATTATTAGAAACTTATTCTGGATTTTATTGTGTAGAATTACCAAAAATCTTTCACACAAAAAATGTATTAGAAGTTAAACGTGATCAAGTCATAATGTTTAGTGGAAGTTTCAATATTCTTTCTTTCGCCATTCAAGAGAGCCACAAGATCATTAGAGGTGAGCAAATGGCTTTTGTCAATCCTCAAAAGGCTAAAAGCGAGTATCGTAATTATATTGATACCTTTGCTGAAATATACCAAAAATTATATAAAAGTAGATTGTCTGACGGCACAGAACTCACCTTGCAAGAATTAAAAGGTGTTAAACTTAAATATTTCACAGAAAAATCTTCTAAATCTGCTGATATAGAAGATATACTGGACCTTTTAGACGAGAAACTATCTGACATTCAACGCAATGAGTGGGTAATCAATATTAATAAATTGCATAAAATGGTTACTCCATTATTGGCTCGTGGTATTATTACCGGGGATGACAAGAAGTATATACGTAAAGAGTTAACATCACTTGAAGAATCAGCAAAAATCTTAGACCTTGATGAAGATTTGATGAATAACTTGTATGTATTGTTGAACCACCTTGATAATCTTAAAGTCAGAAAAAATGCTGATAAAATTACTGATGATAATGGGATTAGTGTATCAAATAACGCAGAGGATTATACAACTGATATTCAATCAATTATCTCTTCTTCTGCATCTGGTAGAATTTCAATCGACAATATACGGTCTGCTCGTAAGGTGCTTAAGAATAAAAAATTTAATACAGATCATCAATTGGTGCGTTATCTAGTTTCTTTAAATCTGATGATACAGGCAACCAAGAATAAAATGCAAGACGTGTTGTCTTATAATGAGATAAATTCGTGCGCCATATCTCTTATTGAGAGAACAGAAAATAAAGCCCCCAATTTAAGTATATTCATCCAAGGAGATGTAACATATTTCGATTTGGCAGGTATTCAAATTTCACTTTATAAGATGCCGCATACAGACAAGACAAGTTCTATTATTTCTTCAAGGGACAATATGGTCTTTGAAAATAAACGTCTAAGATTGTTTATGTATGCAGATGAAATATTCAATTTGATCTTCAACCGTAATTAATTATGTCAAGATTTGAATCTTCAAAATTTATAAGAAACCCTCAGGTAATGCATGTAGATGTCTTGAAATCTGCATGTGATACTTTAGGTTGGTCATACAATGTTGTCGGCAATGAATTGATAGTAACCGATGCAAAACAAGTTAGTAGTTTGTATGGTGAGTTTGCTCTTAAACTGAATTTGGTGACCAATGAAGTGTTATATAACACTTTTTACATGCCTAATGCTATCCAAAAGGTAGAAGAATTACAAAATGAATTCTATGCTTTGAATGCGGTATATGCGAAAAACTCTTTAGTTCAGGAATTTAAGAAAAAAGAGTTCACTTATAAGTCAAATGACCATTTTACCCCTACGCAAGAAGAGGTATATAGTTTCTTTATGGTCGGTCGTTCAAAAGATAAAAATGAAGACGAACCTGTCGCGCAAATAAAGTTCGTAATTTTAAAGGATGGTACAATTGTTACCGATTCTGATTATTTGCCAAATGATGTAAATGAAAGAGCTCATGATGCCATGGACGTTCTCGAAAAACTGATGGGAAACAAAAGGATTATGACAAAAAAAGAGCATATTCCTGCAAAATATTTATCCAAGATGAAACCAAGAAGAATAGTCACAATAAATCAAAAATAAAACAATATGGAACCAGTTTTTGAGAAATTGAAAGATATGCTATATGCATATTATCCAACAATTTACTTGCAAACCTACGAATATGATAGGACTTGGATGAAAATTCGTTCTATAGCAAACTCCATAATCAGTTCTGGCACTGATGTTAATTTATACAAATGGAACTGCGTTGAAGGCTTACTTGAGGTTTCTCCGGAGGAAAAGACAATAAAGATAGATGATGAACCAGTTTTAGAGCCTTCAATGGTGTTGAAGTATATTCATTCAATCAAAGACAAAAGCCATAAAGATATATTTGTTTTAGAGGATTTTAATGCATATATAGAAGAAGATGATGTAAAATTTTATCTACGTCAGATTTCTCAAAAAGCTAAATTCAGAAACACCCATGTAATCGTTTTGTCTGCTTTATATAAACTTCCTGTTGAATTAGAGAAATATATAACTGTTTTAGCAACTCCTCTACCAGATAGAAAGGAACTTGAAATCACATTAAGAGGTGTAGAAAAAAATTGTGGATTAACACTGTCTGTCGATATGAGAAATAAGATGGTGGATGCAGCATTGGGTATGACAACCATGGAAGCAGATTTAGCATTTTGTTTAGCGGCTGTAAGAGATCAACTTGGAGAAAACGCTCCGTACACAGTATCATCCGAGAAGGAACAAATAATAAGAAAATCAGGTATCTTGGATTATTTTCCTAAAAATGAGAATCTTAAAGATGTCGGAGGAATGGACATACTTAAAGATTGGCTTTTTAAAAGAAAAAAGGCATATGAAAAGAACGCAAGAGATTTTGGCCTCGACGAACCTAAAGGATTACTACTTCTTGGTGTGCCTGGCTGCGGAAAAAGCCTTACTGCAAAGAGTATAGCTTCATTTTGGAATATGCCACTTCTTCGATTAGATATAGGCAAAGTTTTTCAAGGTTTGGTAGGAAGTAGTGAGGACAATATACGTAAAGCTATTGCTACATCTGAAGCCGTAGCTCCTTGCGTTTTATGGATAGATGAAATTGAGAAAGGGTTGAGTGGTGTTCAATCTAGTGGATCGACAGACGGAGGAGTAACATCTCGAATTTTCTCAACAATTTTGACATGGATGCAAGAAAAAACATCTCCTGTATTTGTTGTTGCAACAGCAAATAACATCAATCTTCTTCCTCCTGAACTATTACGTAAAGGACGGTTTGATGAAATATTCTTTGTTGATTTGCCGACTGCACAGGAAAGACAAAATATTTTTTCCATTCATCTTAAGAAGAAAGGTCAAGACCCAAGTAAGTATCCATTGGGCATTCTAGGAAAGAAAACTGAAGGCTTCAATGGTGCAGAAATTGAAGAGTGTATTAAAGAAGCGATGTTTGCTGCATATGTAGACAACCCAGATAATCCGGTTCTAAATGCATCATATATTATGGATGCAATATCTGAAACAGTACCTTTGTCAACTACAATGAAAGAGCAAATAGCTGCTCTTAGAAGTTGGGCAACAACTAGAGCAAAGAATGCTTCTAGTGAAGCGATTGTGGAAGACAAGAGAGAAATGCCAGTTCTCCTGACTCGTCCTGAATTGGAATTGGAACGTTCATTTGATATTAAACGTACAGATAACAAAAAATAATGAGAATAAATTTGGTGTTTATCAAAGCGTTGTTCCACCTCTAACCATTTCGAACAGAGAAGTGAAATACGCTTATGCCGATGGTACTGCAAATGTGGGAGAGTAGGTAGACGCCAGCCCGGAAGCGAACAGGGATAATAACGTGTGATGCATAATTTAATTCAAAAAGTCATTATGGATAATATTAATGTTATTCTAGTAAATGGTGACTTGTAGTTGAATCAGTCCGAAAATAAAGGGGCTGATTTGAGAAAGTCATCTCCTTTTTGGGATTCGTTTTAGACTCAACTTGGAAAACGCTTCGCTGATCTTGTGTGGCTACTTGCTTTAATGGGTCTAATAATGCTTCTCTAATAAGGACCTCCTGAGCATGAGGGTAAAAGGCTCATTTATTACCTTTTTTAATGATACAAATAGTTCATAAGAAAGTTAATCAAAGAGACTTATAAGAAACGATTATGAACATTTAGCTAATCATCAAATAATTCGTATATGGCATTAGCAATAAATATAAACGACCTGCTGAATAAGCAGAAAATAGAATCCAACCGAATTGAGTTTAAGAAGGGGTGGAATCCAGCGAGCATATACCATAGCGTATGTGCGTTCGCTAATGACCTTGATGACCTTGGAGGTGGCTACATCGTAGTTGGTGTTGATACAGACGATACAACAGGAGTCGCTATTCGTCCTGTCGAGGGTATACCTACAGAAAAGATAGATGGTATCCTTCAAGAAATGGTGGGTTACAATAACAAGATTTCGCCTTACTATATGCCTCGTACAAGTGTGGAGGAGGTGGACGGGAAGTCTGTACTAGTGATATGGTGTCCAGCAGGAATCAACCGACCATATTCTGTACCAGAGAATGTGACAGCCAAAAGTATGACCAAAGAATATTTCTATGTTCGTAATGGTACGAGTAGTATCATTGCTAAAGGTGAAGTCCTTGATGAATTACGTGAGTTGGCAAGCCGCGTACCATTTGATGAACGAGGGAATCCTGATATTCGTTTGGAAGACATCTCTACTTTGCTTCTTCGTGAATATTTAGTGAAGGTAGGAAGCAAACTCGCAGGCGACATCAATACAAAACCATTGCAGGAAATTCTTGAGCAGATGGATTTGTATGTCGGACCAAAAGAGAACAGAATGCTTCGCAACGTGGCGGCTATGATGTTTTGTGAGAACCCAAGCAAGTTCTTCAAGCGTACTCAAGTCGAAATAGTATATTTCCCTGAAGGACGTTTGAATAATCCAAGTAATCTGTATGAGGGAGCTGTTATCACTGGTTCCGTGCCTCAAATCATTGATCGCACGTTGGAATATCTTAAACGTATGCTGGTGATGCAAAGTATCATCAAACCCAATGATGACTATCGTAGTAGAAAGTTCTACACTTATCCGTATCAGGCTTTAGAGGAAAGTGTGACTAATAGCCTTTACCATCGTGATTACCAGGAATGGGAGCCTGTGGTGATAACTGTAGAACCAGATGGTATAACCATCCAGAATGTGGGTGGCCCTGATAGAAGTATCTCAGCTGCTGATATCTCCCGTTGCGATATTCTTGTTTCACGACGATACCGCAACCGTCGCTTGGGAGAATATCTTAAAGAACTGGATATGACAGAGGGTCGTAGCACCGGCATTCCAACCATACAAAATGTTCTAGAGAATAACGGTTCACCACGTGCGACAATCATAACTGATGAAGACCGCACGTTCTTCCGCATTACAATTCCTTGTCATGAAGCAGCTGGAAATATTATTGCTGATATTGCTCATAAAGATGGAACATTAAAGGCGTCAAAGCGTAGTGCACTGAAAAGTGCACCAGAAACTGCACTAGAAAGTGCACCAGAAACTGCACTGCAAATCATTGGTGAAATTAGGAATAATCCAAATATTACACTATCTGAAATTGCAGGGAATCTTGGTGTATCTCGCCGTTGGATTGCAACTAATATCAAACATCTGCAAGATAAGGGAATCGTTAAAAGAGTTGGGCCAAATAAAGGTGGTCATTGGGAAATAATTGGTTAAACAAATATATAAAAGAAATAAAGATGTTGTTAGGTCAAAAGATAAAAGAACTTAGAGACACACATGGTGTTTTGCAGAGACAATTGGCTTCATTACTTGAAATTGATACTCCGATGTTCTCAAAAATAGAGAGAGGAGACAGACGAGCAAAACGTACTCAGGTCATTCAGATAGCTAACTATTTCAAGATTGACGAAAAAGAACTTCTCATCCTTTGGGTGGCTGACAAAGTTTTGGATGCTATAAAGGGTGAAGATGAATTTAAGCAAGAAGCGATCAAAGTTGCTAATGCCAAAATTCAGTCGGATACAGACTCCATTTGAATTTTACTTTAATTTATCCGCATTATATGTATGCGGATGATAAAGTAAAGTTATATGTTTAAAGGTAGGGAAAAAGAAACTATATATTATTCTTTCCCTACTTTCTGTTATATATTTGCTGACCAAAAGAAAAAACATGGTTTATTTCTTTGCCTTACTGAAATCATACTTTTGTGACACTCAAGTGACATTATTTTCTTTTCACAGCAAATTCACACTTTTCAAAAATGTTGCTAACTTGCAGATATAAAGACTAATACAATCATATTACTATTATCTGTTATATTGTAGCCTAATACCCCGACCGCTATGAAGCGTCGGGATGGCTGACCAGATAAACAGCAAGCTGGGTCAGTTTTCTAAGTGTGCGTATGCCCGCAAATGGGACTGAAAAAAGGCTCAGAATAAAAAAAAAATAGGATTATCAATATGGGTACTACATCAAAACAAGTCATGGATATAAAGACTTCCAAAGGGCTCTCACAGACGAGCAATGAGGAGTTACGTGCCTGGACGGATAAAGGATGGGAGCAGGCTATGCGTGAGGGTAACTATGACCGTAGCCGTGAACATCTTAATTTCGAGGTCCAAAAAGGTGGCATAGTCACACCGATAGACAAGAAGCGTCCGCTGACAAAACGTATGGCAGAAAACCTTGCGTCACGTGGCATCAAGGATCCGAACGAAGGACTAGCCGAGCCACGTTTCCGGACTGTGGTCAACTTCATATTCGGAGGCTCAACCGACCGTATGCGTGAGCTGGCTTTCGGCAATCAGAAAGTTGACTTTGAGAGCAAAGGAGGTAACGGGCATGTACGGCGTATGCCGGAAATAGAAGAATGGGCTCGTGACATTTATCGCTTCGTGGCAGATAAATATGGAGAGGAAAACATCATTTCCTTTATAGTCCACTGTGACGAGAAAAACCCGCATGTTCACTGTGCTCTACTACCGATAGACCAGAACGGCAAGTTTGCTTTCAAGCAGATTTTCCATGGACAGAACCGTCTGGAGTTTAAGAATTATATGCTTACCCTGCACGATGAACTTGCAAGGGTTAATGAGAAATGGGGGCTTACAAGAGGGGTGTCGGTTGTGGAATCTGGTGCGAAACATCGCTCCACAGAGGAGTACCGAAGATGGTTGGCCAACGCCTGTGTGACACTTGAAGCCCAGTTGGAGAACAACAGCAAGTTGCTGAAGTCACTGAACGAGGAACTGGCAATAGCCCAGAAGAAACAGAAGTCATTTACGACCATGATTGATAATCTGAAGACGGAGAAAGAGCGTCTTGAAGATGAACTTCGTCCTCTTCGGGCAATGCAGGCCAACAGCGAGAGTATCAGTGCAGAGATAGCACGTAAGATTCAAAATCTCGAATACCAGAAGGCTCAGGTCGAAGCTAAACTGGCAGACAAGGAAAAGAAACTTGATGAGACTAACCGGTTGCTTGAAGCTCTTCGTGAGGATAAGGCTAACATCGAGCAGCAGGCCAGGGAACTGGAAGACAAGGCCAATCAGTCTGAACTTTCATGGGCTCACAACATGAGCTATCACTTGAACGGTGCAATGCTTGACACAATGTCACAGGAGTTCACATCCCGCTATCACCATCTGCCGGAGGAAACAAAATCCTTGTTTGACGATACACTGCTCAGTCAACTGGCAGAACAGGGGAATCATGTTGTCATGGTTGCCTTGAACCTTGTGTGCGGTTATGTGGACGATGCTACGACTATTGCCCAGACTCACGGAGGTGGCGGTGGTCCCTCTACTGGTTGGGGAAGACGTCCCGAAGATGATGACCGTGAGTGGGCGCGTAGGTGTCTGGTAATGGCACGCAAGATGTGTGCGCCATCTGTCAACCGGAAGAAGAGAATGTAATGGTAAGCCTTTTGGCTTATGACAGTATCAACAATTAAAGTACAAACTATATGAGAAAGAATATTCTTATGTTTTTAACGGGATGTCTTGCTACGATGACAATCTCTGCAAGTAACACCCATCATAATGCTGACAGCATTTATAAGCAGAATACTTTCAGTCAGGAGCAGATGCTCTTGCCTATGAATCCTACATATCTGAAGAATGTAAGCGAAGCAGCCAACTGGGGTAGAAATTGGTTTATAGAAATTAAGGGCGGGGCTTCAGCTTTTCTCGGGTCACCCATTGGTTGCGGTGATGTGTTCGATCGAATAACACCAGCCTTGCAGGTTGGCGTTGGGAAGTGGTTCACACCCGCAATCGGTGGACGTGTAGGTTTTCAGGGACTGACGTTCAAGAACGCTGAGTTCAAATCTATGAAGTATCAGTTTTATCACGCAGACTTGATGTACAATCTGACTTCCGGACTCCGTCAGAATGAGTACGGACTCTCTCTTTGGGATATTGTTCCTTATGTGGGAGTGGGTATGGTTCATAATGCGAACTGGTCTGATCCTTGTTCATGTGGCAGTGGTTCCGATGGCAGCCGTCCGTTCGCATTTACCTATGGTTTGGAGATAGGTTACAGAATTGGCAACAGGGTAAAGCTTGTTGCCGGCGTTAGCGGACTGACTACAGCCCAGAACTTTGACAACATGGGTAGCTCTATAAAATTCAAGGATAATATGCTTACCGTCTCTGCTGGCCTCTCCATTACATTCGGCAAAGCTGGATGGAAGCGTGTGGTTGATGCAACACCTTATATCGAGCAGAATGCTTATCTCAAGGATTACATTTCCTATATGAAGGATGAGAATATACGATTGCAGAAAAAATTGTCTGGAGACAAAGAGGTACAGACAGTCTATCCCAAGAATAACTATAGTGGGCTTAACTCACTAAGAGCACGGTTGTCCGGGAAAAAGTCTGGCTCACCAGAAAGCAAATCAGGTATTGACGGTATAGCTGAAAACTCGGCTAATGATGCTGAAATCGGTCTTGTGGATGCGCATGCACAGACTGGGAACTGCCAGTCAGACTCACTTTTGTCTGCCGGTCAGAATATATCAGATGATCTTATGTCTGAGAGTAATAACGCATTGGACTCACTTGCAATTTCAGGTCATTCCAAGATTACAGTGGGTGTACCAGTATACTTCTTCTTCCAGCTAAATTCTGACAGGCTTGTAGATGAATCCCAGATCGTGAACCTTGATGACATTGCAAAAATATCCAAGGCACATAATTTAAAAGTGGCTATATCCGGGGCAGCTGACAGCGCCACTGGTACACAGTCCATCAATCAGGAACTTGCCCAGCGTCGTGCCAGATATATTGCTCAAATTCTTGTGGATAAAGGGGTACCCGAAAGTCTCATTCATCTGCACAGCTTTGGTGGAATAGATAAATATAAGGCTAATGACTCAAACCGTTTTACGATAGTCATGCTTACTGAGTGATAATTATTAATGTGAAGCTTTTGCTAAAAAGTCGTTAGACTTTTATTTGTCGTATAACATGGCATTTTGATTAAGAAGGTATGCACGGATTTCCTTGCATACCTTCTTATATATATCAACTCAAATAAAATTATATTACAGAATTGCATTCTTATTAATGTAATATAAAACTATTCCTCAATATTTAGAGCCTTAATAAGGCTATTATATACTTCTTTAAATATAGTATTGTCAAATGGTGATTTTACGATTTCTTTTGCCATAAAAGTATAAAACGGGAAATATTTTCGAAATATATGTACGATGCTCTTGTTTTTTTTATTAGTTGCAATGTAGTCATAGTATTTATCTAATATTTTCTTAAATCTAACACTATTAGATTGAAAATAATTTTTAAAAGCAATTAATGTATCTAATTCAACTAATATTAAAGGGTATACTTTTATTCTGATATTATAATCTTTTATTTGTTTCTGAAATGCTTCATTAAGTATATAGTTAAGTCCAGGAACGCATAGAGAGTTGTCATCTATTACGAGGATTGGATATATCCTTGGATTATTAGGAATTTGAGAGTCCCATATAAAAGCTTTATCATTTATACGTTTGATGTTGTATATTAATTGCTCGACTCCATGTTTGTTGATTAGTTTCTTTTGAAGTTCAGCATCCAATAAATCATATTTTTTACTACTTATAACTTTATCTGCAATTTTAATATCTTTGTTTTCAAACAATATAATATTGTTTCCATCACGAAAGTAAAAATCAGGTTCACGACCAATAGTCTTTATTTGCTTACAATCGTTGTCTGATAGTTTCACGCCGTGATGTCTGGAGAGCGTGTTTCTAATGTAATTATCGAATAGTATCTGTTCGGAGAACTCTGTAGTAAGAATGGGAAGCAATGATTTGTCATTCAAATATTTAGATGTACCGATAAAAGTTCTATTAATTTCTCTAAATTCAAAATATACACTACGATAAAGACGATTTATACAGAAAATGGGACTAATTGGTAAATATGAACCATCCTTCATTTCAATGAGAGGATGTGCTTTGAAGTATGTATAATCAAAGTTTTCATCTAATGAGACAATGGTATCTTCATTAAATGAAATATTATGTAAGAAGGTTTCTCCATCCCTTTGTTCGTTTAATAGGATTACAGGAAACCCTCCTTTTTTATTTTTTAAAGGATAAAAAATCAAATTAATAGCTTCATAAAGATATTGTTGCCAAATAGTGAATCCATTTTTCGTTAAAAATTCTTTGAGGTGATTTTGAAATTGTGGTGAATCTTTGCAATAATTGAAGAAATGGTAGCCTTTAATTATTTGTAACATTGCCACATATTCTGGACTTATATTGGAACTTTCAAATGAATTTAGGGTCGTACACACAATAGATTTAGCCAAACATAAATTAGTCGTTTCACCTTGTGAATTTAATTCAACAGGAACTTCCCAATAACCAATTATCTGGTTGATTAGTAAGAGTGCCTTAAACAAATATTGCTCTTGCAGATCTTTAGGAACATTAACAACAAATTCATTTTTGTCAATTGAAAAGATCTGTCTTAATAGCTCTAATGCCGTTGATTGCGATATAATAATGTATTTATGAGGGATAATGTATGAGATGTTATTTTCACTTTCTTGTATATATTCGTATAGATGTTTATAACAATCATTCACAAAATTGAAATTTTCTGTACAAAAAAACTCAGAACAATAATCCTTAAAGTCACTATACTTGCCATCAGAATATATCAATCGCAATGCGAAACAAATTAAATTTTGTCTATCTATATTTTTCAAATAATCAGATATAGCGAGAGGCATGTCTGAGAAGATCATTTTATATTCTATGTATATTTCAGTTTCCATCGTAATATATATTTTTGCAAAATTATCTTTTTTACTTGGATATTTGATAAATCATTGATTATAATAGATGTAGAAATCATTATTTTCTCCATAAAAAGTATTTGCCAGATGGAAATCTTAAAAAATGTAATATAAATATTTTTACTTTTTCTAATTAATATGGAAAATACGACATTGATATAATGCTATTAATTACAAGTATTTAGCTTTTTGATTGAGAAGAAAATTTCGATGATTAATAAATTATCCACTTGTCTTAGAACTTCGGAATAAACGAAACTTAATACAAGTGGATTTATGTTTTTGATAATACGAGGGAAAGAAAGAATATTCCATTATCTTCCTCGATGATAGTGCGTCTCTTCTTCTGCGACAGCTTCCATTTCTTGTTCCTGTTTTTCAGAAAGAGTCTTGACATCAGCTGTGGCGTTATCCGGTAATCCATAACGGTTGATGTTTTGTCTGACTTCTTCGGCTGAGACTTTACGCATTACATCATAGGTACCTCCAACAGACGGGTTATATACCACGGCATAGTGTTCGTTCTCCACCAACAGGTCATCTCCACGGTATTTTGTAGGAGACAGGTAAGTGTTGGACAGGTCTATGGCATCACCGGCATCGTACTCAATGGCTTCCTTCAATAGTGCCTCATAATCGCCCTTTTCTTGTAGCTTGTCAAGTCTGTCTGTGTCTTCACCCATTTGAAGGTAGGCTACAGAAGCATAGTACACAGGCTCTTGGCTATTACTTTGGACTACTTCTATGTTTTGTTCCTGGTCAATTTTCTGTTGCATGGCATCAATACATTTTGTAATCATACTTGATGCCTTTTTCACATCTGTCAGTGTAGTTTTGATGAATTCCGGAGATTCATTCAAGCTGTCAAGCCAGCTTTTGAGGTAACTGGCACTGTCTTCTTTCAGATGCTTGGTCATACCATAGCGTTGTGCAACGAGGGCTGCACTTAGCTCGGCCACAAGCTCTTCCCGGGCATACTCCTTACTACCAAAGGACGTTGGCTGTAGTCTTCCCAACTGATTCTCTGCTCCTGTGGAATGGGCCATCTCATGCCCCAGGTTGGTATAGAATGACTCACCATCCTTGAACTGCTTTTTCTCAGGAACGACAATCTCATTCTTCGAAATGCTGTAGTAGGCACTGTCTCCGTAAGTAGGCTTAATAGGGCAGATCCATTCGTTATCCTTTATTATCCTGTCGATAGGAGCAAAGGAAAATTCTTCACCTTCAGACTGTGGACGTATCTGTTTTCCTTCATCGGCAAGTTTCTTATATAAATCAGGACGAGCTTCCTGAAGATTGGTCTGGTGCACATTAAATACGTTATATACTTGAAGCTTTGGATAGACGTTGTAGCCTTTCTTTTCCTCCTCACTTAGCTGTTTATACTCATCGTATTTAATTTTCTCTTTTGTCTCTTTATTGACAACAGTGAATGTCGTGATGAACACCGGGAAACTCTTTTCTCCTTTCAGGATGGAGACCTTTGGCAATTCTTGCCCATTGTTATCCTTTATCTGCTGACGGACTCCCTGTTTGTCTTTGGTGTAGTTCAGACCGGCCACACGGTCAAAAGTACAGAATACAGGCAGTTTATATCCCTTTTTCTCACAGTGCATCATGAGTAAGAGTGCGTTCATTCCATTGTATTCGCGGCCAGAAAGATTTCTTGGCCAGGAGATGGATTTATCTGTAAACCAAGGCTTCTTCCAGTCGTTCTGCAAGGTCTTGATTTTCTCGATCATCATCTCTGCGAATTTATCCAAGGCCTTATCTTCACTGCTACGGCCATCTGAATTATAAATCTTTTTACCTGTCATAATCATTAGTGTTGGTAAGAGTTAGAGCTTTTCTCCCAAAGAGAGCATTCGCTTATGCGGCATGTAAGGTCAAGTCTGTTATTGTACACACCTAATTCCAAATCCCCCTTAGCATTGATTCCGGCTTTGGGTTGCATCCATGCTTCTTTTCTTTTGTCGAATTGCATAAAGCGTACCCAAGTATAGGTGTAATTATCTCCATCCTTTTCGCTACTATAAGCGGAAAACACCGTAAAGGACTTACCACTTTTAGTTGTCTTGTCCTCAATTTGTTTGCCTAAAGTACCTCTGAACTCCATTGTACCGTTAATGCCGTCGTTATTGCTTGCATTGAATGTGTTAATGCCAGTTGCAGACAGGTTAAGGTATAATGCTTCTCCCTTTTTGTGAAACATTAGAATACCGGCTACTTCAATGCGAGTCCCAACTTGAATTGTTGGTAACTCAGATAGGCTGTTGCAGGTCTTGGCCACACTGATTTCAACTGTCTTGTTAATTCCTGATTTTGCCGGAATAACTATATTGATACCGAATGATGCGAACTGCGTACCTTCTTTGTTAGCACGCATTTGTGCCTGGCGGGAAACGGTGCCACACACGGTTACATTACATTTAATCATAATAAAACGAATTGATTGTTATACTTAAAAAGCAAATTATTTCAACTGTACAGACTCCTGTCTGCCTTGTTGGTTCTCCAGATTGTTCTGATAGTTTTGTGACATCTGCAGCGTGACCACGGCAGAGTTAATAACAGAGGCGATGCTACGTCGTTTCTCATCATCGTTCATCATGGTACTGCCAAGTGTCTGTTGGATCTTGTTTATTTCTGCATTACTCAGTTCTCTGTTGAGTTGTACAACTCCATTGTCTGCATACAGATTGGGTTTACCATCATGCAGGCTTATGGTGCAGGTCTTATAGGATGGGAGGATAGGAGTAAGGTCTATGCTTTTACTGACAGCTGCATCAGTGGCCTTCTGCATCTTTTCCTCCTCACTTGACTTGTCTATCTGGAGGGCAAGAGCCATGAGTGAGGTGAACATAGTCATGGCTATCTCTATTACAGGATCTGCTATAGGCATATTTACCCCACTGTCTTCAGAGGACAGAATTTTCTTCATCCACTCATCCGGACTCATGGCTGTATCTGGCTGCACATTGGCATCGGATTTACTCGCACTCTTGTATTGCGCAGTCAGATCTTTTCCGTTACTGAGAACCTGTAGTGAGATGTTCCCTTTTTGTGAAATCTCAGCAAGATATGCAGCCGGGTCAATATCTCTTTTTGTTCCATCTGTGGATATGGATTTAACTCCAAAATGAAGATGTTCACCAGTAGTCCGATACCCAGTGTTTCCTGAAATGCCAAGCTTCTGTCCGGCAGCAACTTCATCACCGACCTTGACGGATATACTGTCCAGATGCATGTAGGTACATTGATATATGCTGCCATCGTTTCTGTTGTACTCAACTGTAACAGACCGTCCTCCGTTTGTATTAGCATTGCTGTTCACGTTGACAACTTTTCCTTTATCTTCTGTTGCAAGGACTGCCTCATGATTTGTCTGAATGTCAATCCCTTTATGCAACTGGGACTTACTTGCGTCCAAAGGATCCTTTCTTGTACCAAAGGGAGAAGTAACCAGTATAAATTCATCTCTTTTTAACGGGAAGGAATATTTCTTTTCTTCAGTATCCTGCACGGAAACATCATCTGATGTGGCTTGACGGGGATTATCAGTTGTTCCAAAGGATTTACCCTCTGCTTTCATCTCCTGCATTACCATCTGGTCATATTTTTGCAATCCGTTCTTCTCGATAATATTCTGAAGGGTTGCTGCGTATTGTTTGCTTGACGCATATCCTGCATCCTGTAATCCGTTTGTCCATCCTTTGTAGTCATCAGGAGAGAGTTGGAACAGCTCGGCGTATCTTCCGTTCCTTTTCAGGAACTGAGAATGATGCTCATAGGAATCTCCAACATTCGCATACTGGCAAAACTTTTCGTTTGGACGGTCATCGGTATATACAAGATATTTGCCTCCATTCTCAATCCAGCTGGAGGTGGCTTTGATCCCAAAATGGTTGTTTCCCTTACGGGACAGTTCACTCTGGCCACTGGCACTTTCGCAGATACCCTGTGCAAGCGTGACAGAGGCAGGTATGCCATATCTGCGCATCTGTTCCATGGCATACTCTGCATATTGTTGGATATATTCTTGATTCTTTGACATTGCGGTTACATGTTATCTGTGCATTCTTGAAACCTTGCTCTCTTCCTGATTGTCGGGTTCATTTTTCTGTTTTTCAGTAACGCCTTTTTCTTGCCTGGGAGTTTCCAATTGGTCACAGATGGCAATTCGCTCACCGGCACGGATCAGTTTAGGAAGGTAAACATCGAGCGCATGGTGAGGAAACCCTGCTATCATAAGAGGTTTTCCTTCAGCATCTTTTGTGTGATTGCTTTTGCTGAGCGTGATTCCAAGTATTTTGGCTGCTTTCTCTGCATCGTTGCTGTAAGTTTCATAGAAGTCTCCACATCTGAAGAGCAAAATTGCATCAGGATGCTTCGATTTTAATTCATAGAATTGCTTCAGCATCGGAGAGAGCTCAGCGGTTATTTTTGTTTCAGTCTTAGGACTTTCATCCTTGCTCTTATTGCCCTTAGATTCGGATGGCCCATGAGATTCACTCTGTCTGCTCTTCTCTTCGGTCTGTTCCTCATATACTTCCGTTTGCTGATTTGGATTCTTTGACTGAGCCTCCTGTTCTGATTTATCCGTACCTACTGCAACAGCATCTGTACGGTCCTTACGGAGCACATCGGCAAAAAGACTTGCTGCAAGATGTTTCTTGTAATCTTGCATATCTTCTGCCAGCCACATACGTTGCCATTGTTGTGGACTAATTTCACGAGCCTTCAATTTTTCACCGTTGACAGTGGGCATACATAATATCACACTGGGAGTACTCTCAGTACCTTTGGTCTTGAATATATTCACACGGTCTATCCTTGCGAGTTCTTCTGCTGTTGCATCACTTTTGAAGAGGTCAACCTTAATGTCCGGACTGTTCTGGGCGACCATATAGTATTTCTGGGCCAAATCCTGACGTACTTTTTCTGAAGTTTCTTCGTCACCTTGCTTTATTGTGGTAAAGAAAAGGTTCAGATCTGCCTTCTCGGGGTAAACGCTGAAGCTCTTTTCATTTTCGGGCTTCAGATAGAGTGCCCATTTCCCTTCGTCATTACGCAACATGAGTATCTTTTCAAAGTCTATGGCACCGGAACGTCTGACGGCATCAGACACATCAAGTAGTGTAAGGGTCTCCAGATTCCACTTGTTCATGCGGTTCACGGACACCTCCTTACCGTCAAAAAAGCTGTCATCGGGACGATACCCCATAGAACCATCTATATTGTAGAATGTAACCGTTTCATATCCCTCTTTTTGAAGTGCATGTTCGATACGGCCTTTGTTCATTCCAGGAATCTCATTCTCGACTCCTAATGAAGCTCCAGAAGGGAGAACCACATCAGCCATCTTCTGTTCCGGCTCTTTTACAACCACGAACTCTTTTGTATCTATGTTGGGCAATGTCTTGATTTCATCGGCTACATAATAGTGTTTGGGAAGAATGTGCTTAATATCTGCTATCTGATTCTGTAGGACTCTGTTGTTGAGCTCTACTTTCTCACCACGTTCAGCCTTGTGAATCATATCTATAGCGTTGTTTACATCCCTTTCCAGAATATCCGGCAAATGTGGGTCTTCTTTCAGTTCTCTGATCCAATAATCGGTCATCTTCATGCTGTCAGGAGACAGTTTAGCAGAGATACCCAACTCCTGCAGCTTAACAGCTGAAGCGACTTCAACTACCAGTCTTTCCTGTTTCATGGCATCCTCTGAAATCTTTCCGTTCTTGACTACCATGCCTTCACGTGCCAGTCTCTGTTGGTGTCCTGTTGCAGATATAAGCATGGATATTGCATCTCGGGCATAGTCTTCATAATATTCATAAGATGAAGCAGGTGGCAGGAAGACAATATCCTTCTTGCTGTCGTAATGCGCTACACCTGTAGTATCAGTGCGTATATCAACCAAATTTTTTCGTGACTGTTCCAGAAGATTTTCGACACCCTGACGGATTTCATTCGATGCTGACTCTACATCTGTACGGTCTTTCAGAGGACCGGTCTCTTTTACTACCGTATCAAATGTTGTTTTATCAACCATAGGGAGTGTGGTCTGCTCGATATTGAAAAGTGAGCGGACTTCACGGTTCCTGATTCCTTTATAATCCTCCTGCTTGTCAGCTGGCAGTGCTTGATAGTCTGAGCGGCTGATTTTCTCTTCAGGATTATGTTTGTTTACATACTCATTCCAATTATACCAGAGAAAAGGTACTCCCTTTTCTTTGGTCTGGACAGATTCACCGCGTTTCTTTGCTTCAGAAAAAAGCGTATATTGATTTGTTTTGTATCCATTCTGGTCGCTGTGCATTCCCAATATGATGGCATTGAAAGCAGAAATCTGCAAAGGCTTCAGATATAGTTTCGGTGCTTTGCGACCATCGTTGTCAAGCCACATTCCACCATTTTCTTTGGCTTTATTGAAAGCATTCTCAAAAAGCTCAACCTGACGTACTATTGCCATTTTCTCTTGTTGGTTCTTCTCTTCCATAAGTCTGATTATTATATTGTTATCCTTTTATCTTTGTGCAAGTGGTCTTGCTACTGTTTGCCGTTCGCTTACTTCATAGTTTTCAGAAGCAATCTGACGCATCTGGTCATTCTTGGCCAGTATTGCATTTGCAAGTGTGTTGAGAGGTAAAGCTCCCTGCTGATAAGCATCCACAACTTTATCCGGCAAAGTGATGCTGCGAGGAACCTTGTCTATTGTAGTAATCAGACAGTTGGACCTAATCTGAGGATTGACAATCCGTGGATTGAGCGGTTCATCAGGATAAACCCGATAATTCACTGGGCTGTTTCCTGCTTCAGGGTGCTGATGTGCTTTGAAATCATCCAAAGTCTCATGCCCGGCCTTGTTCAGCAGATTGAGTCCTCCCATACCGATAAGTATCATTTTCAGGATTGGATTCTTGACAAACATGCCTGTAACGATACTGGCAATAGGCATCATATTGTCCTTCAGATTGATTGACTTTGTTTTTCCCGTGAAGAGTCCTACAAGCATATCAGGCAGCATAGCCAGTACATATCCGATATTGTGTCCGATGTCGCTAATGCCATTAAGTCCGAAAGAGGTCAGCAACCCTTGCCATCCGTCCATATTGGTCTGTTCCGGCTTCGGGGAGGTCTGTTCTTCTGTTGGTTGTTCCTCTTCGACCGCTTCTTCTTGTTCCGGTGCAGTCTCTGCTGATGAAGTCTTAGTCTGTGGCTTTTCTTCTGACTGCTTTTTCATTTTCTCCTGGTCTTGTCTGTACTGTTCCTCACATCCCAGTCGCACTATTGAAGGTATGTCTGAACGGTCTTCCTGTTTGTCAGAGAATTTAGATAACAGAAAGTCACCGCCGACCCATGTAGCCGCTGTTTTCCAACCGCCACCGACTCCACCCATACATGCGAGATCGGTTACGGAACCGAGAATTATACCTGTGTTCTTTTCCCACGCAGATGGGTTGTATCTCTTTTCGGCTTCTGTATCCATATGATGTTCTAATGGTGATTTTGCAACATCCTGGGGGAGATAGAAGATGGTGTTAGTTGCTGCCTTCTTTAAGATGTATTCAATGGATGAGCGTGGAATCTTATCCTGAATCATCTTGTCTATCATCTTTTTCTCCATGGCGGAATCAACGGTGATGTGCTGGCGTTGAAGTTCTTTCTTGACCATTTTAATATAATCTTCTGCTGTTTTCGAGTTCCATTCACCTGTGTAACGCAAAGACTGCATCTGTGCCTGTCTGGCAGACATTCCACCATCAGGACCAATGGTACTGGCCATCAATCCTGCAAATGATGAGGTGTGCTCTTTAAGCTCTGCTGCCATCTTATCTTGCAGTTCATTCCGGACCTTGTTCATGATTGGAATGACCTTTGTCCTGAATATTCTATCTTGTTCTGACTCTGCCATGAGTTGCTGTTTTATATGATTGATAATTTAATGCCCTTTATAGATTTATCTGGTTGAGTAATTGCTCGCGTGTCTGTTCTATGGCATTGTGATATACTTCCATCTGTTTCGGGAAATATTCTTCCAGCCATTCATCCTTTTCAATGTTTTCATTGATAAACTTGATTGCAAGCTCACGTTCAATCTCTATTGCAGCTTCTCCTTTCTCACTACCATTGAACCATGCTTTTGTCCACCATCTGATACCGGACTTATCCGGATACACGCTCACCATACGGGGAATATCAAAGCTTTGAACATCAATATCGAGCTCTGCTAATGGATCAATAAGGCCACTGTTTGCTATGGCCAGTTCTTGTGCTTTTTTTTTTTCGTGATCACTTAAACTGGAAAGGAATATCTGATGACGCAGGGCAAGATAGTTCAGGAAATCACCGATAAGCAGATTCTGTACCCGTTCTGCAATCGGTATACTTCGTGCGCCCATACCCAATGGATTGGCCATACTGGGGATGGTTTCATAGAAGTAGTTTTTTGTAGCAGACAGTGAGAGAATATTTCTCAAAGTGAACTGTGTATGTTCCGGCAACGTGTAGGCTCCAAGACTGATGTCTTTCATGTAGTCCGGAAAAAAACGCATCATCAGATTCTCTATCTCCTTGCTGTCTTTGTCATACATGGTTCTGACATCCATATCCAGTGTCACAAATTGTGGTACCACACCAGGTTGCCCATTTTGTTCCATGACTTTCAAGTTACTGTATATCATGGTCAGGAACTCCAGAGGATTGAGCTCTTCTCCTTTATACTTGACCTCCATGTGGAGTATTTCCCCACTTACGGCAATAACCTGACCGGCCTTGACTTCACTTCCGTAGTTGCTAAAAACGTTCGAGAGGTGTGCGTATTTTACCTCGTAGTCTCCATAGCGTGTCACCTGATAAATACCATGTACGGCATCATTCCCAAGTCCAGTGATCTTTCCAGTTGCAACTGCTGAAAGAAGATAATGGTTGGCCTTGAAATCCACACCATGATGAAAGAAAGGTTCCCCTGTATGCGGATGTTTCTGTTTACCGTAGCCAAGACTCATCTGTACGTCACGGCCTTTTTCTTCGTAGGGCATACAGTATCCACTGTCCGAACGAAGAATCATTTCCTGTGTATATTGCATATTATATCTGTTTATAAATTTTACTATTATCTTCGTCTGCCGCCACCAGTGCCTTGCGCAACCTCCGATTGTTGACTTTCGTCTTGACTTTGTGCAGCAGGTCGTTTCTTCTCACTGGCAAGTGCCTCGTTCATATTTACATTGTTTCCTATCATCATCATGGCAAGCACAGCTCCAGCTATCTTGCCCATCCATCCGAATCTTCCGAAAACAAGTAGTGCGGCCACTACAAGTCCGATGAGACTCAGACCGGAAACATTCCCTTTGCCTACATTGCTGAAAAAGTTCCCCATCATGTTTCCACCGTTCCCAGAGAAAATACCTTGTAGGAACTTGCTCATACCGCTCCATTTGCTGTCTGCACTGGTGATAGCATCATTGACATTTTCAGTGAGACCAGTTACAGAGTCTTTCACCTCTTTCATACCTTCACCTATATTCGAAACCGTATCTCCAATCTTTTGTGTCGTTTCTTCGCCAATGACAGCATCGCTGACAATACCCACTACGCTTTTGTCTGTAGTCAGTTTCTCCCAACCGATGTAGCCCAGGCTTCCACCTATGGCAGCAGACTTGGTGGCACTTCCTAATCCTTTTAGCGTTTGCTGTGGATGTACTACTGCACCCCCTGCCGATTTAGCTACAGCTTTTATAGCTCTTCCTCCTAAGCTGACTGCTGCTTTCAATAATGCTCCCCAACCCATACTTAAAGTTTGATTGTTAAATTGTTATCCTGAATTATCTTTATACCTGAATACTTACTTTGGCTTTGCGTTCCTCTTCCATCTTTCCTTGCATTTCTGTACAATATTGGGCTTGTCCACCTCACTTCTGCCATTGTAGTCTATCTCCGCCCATATGTCATAGAGTGAAGTATATTTAATAGCTCTCGTAAGCCTTTTGAGCTTTTGATTCATGAGTTTAAGTTTCGGGCGGATGGAAAAGAGAACTTCCAGTCGTTCCTTCTCTGTCATCTTGGTGTCGGAGAGGCACAGTTGCCGGATGTCATTGACTATATCAACACTATTCATGATAAGTTCTCTATAGATTTTATTCCTGTTTGAAGACAATGCTACTGCCAGGGCATTTCCTGTCTGGTGCTGGAGCTGGTCATTAAAAGTTCCCAGGTGTTTCACGAGTCGGTCTATTTCATGATAGAATCCATATATCTGTGCCGCATAACTGATTATGCTATGAAAGTTATCCAAATAAGTGTTGAACTCCTTTTGCAGGTCAGTCACTCCTTGTACCTCTTCCTTTATCCACAGATGACCCGTAGATTCCAGAAGCATCATTTGTTCCTGCTGCTTCAGTTCTTTTTCTGCCTTATTTGTGTATGCCAGAATCATTCCGGCCAAAACAGGGTCGTTGCCCTGAGCCCGGAGAAAACTCCCACCCAGCCCTTCAAAAGGGAGGGTGAGAGAAATAAGCATGGCAAAAAACAGCAATAAGCGTTTCATTGTGTTATCCTGATAATCTTTTATGGTGTTACTATTCGTGCGCATCTATGCCACCTGTCCAAAGCTTGACCGGCAATCTCAGCGGTGTTCCTGTCTATCATTCCTGCAGTGGCTCTGTTCCATACATCGGCCATTGTGTAATAACGGATGCTGATGGAGAGCTGTGAAAGTCTTTTGTTGAATTGTGCCAGACGGTCATTCAACTCCCAAAGAATCTTACTGCGTTCCGCACCCGTAAGCATATTACTTGCTCCACCTTTGGCTACGGCATCTTTCAGGATGCTGTATACAGTGATGAGTTCAGTCGCTGTTTCGATATAAAGGTTATTCATACTCATTGTGGCCATTATCCCTTGTGGATTCTGTGATATGGCTTTCTTCAAATCACAAAGACTGATGAATATCCTTACACCGTCATCATAGAGATGACTGCATGCTTTAAGTGTGGAGGCATAGCCAGACACGGTTTTCAGGTAGCTGTTGTACTTTCTCTCCCATTGCTTTATCTGAGTGAACTCTGCCGCAATGGTATTTTGTAGTAGTGCCGTCTTCTGCTGGTCTTCAATCTGATTCTTGATTTGACCGTTGATAAGCTCATTACCTTCAGCTAAGGCCACATATTCCATCGGATTGCTGGAAACCAATTGGGCACGACCTTCAAGACAGAATAGAAACAAGGTCAGAGCAATGACCGAGATAATCATCCATCTGCTGTCGTAAGCAATACCTTTGGAAGTCTTGGCTTCTGACGATATATTATCTGTTCGTGATTTCATAGATACCTTTCCTTTGTTTGTTATACTCAACCCGTTCACGGATAATTCCTACAACATCAATCCGCTCCCTGATTCCAAATATGTCAAGTTTGGGATTGGAACGATCTCCGCTGAATATCGAGACTGTCTTCAATCCGAACAACTGCTCCATTATTCCACGGTTTTCACTGAAGTCGACCACTCTGTAGAGTTCAATGTAGTCGCTCTTCCTGATGAGTACGCCATGTTGGATAATCAGTTGTTCGGACGTGATGATATAGCTCAGTTTGTGGAGATAAAGACAACCGTAAAGCATGATACACGTCATGATTGCCCCGAGTACCACAAAGGGCATCTTATAGGTGATGCTTTCGTGACCGGCAGCCAAGAACAGGACACAACTGATAAGAAATGCCATGCCTTGCGAGATAATGTATTGCGCCCAATGAGGGTACAATGTGATTATGTTGAACCGTCTGTTTGTGTCTGTCATACCTTTCATCGTTTTAGTCCGCTCTTCTTGGTTTCTTCATTTTCTTCTTCTCTCTCTTCGGTGAGAGAAACACCATTTTCGTCAAAGACTGTCTCAACGACATCGGTCATTGAGTATTGTTTCTTTTCCAACAGTTCATCATTAAAATCCTTATAGCCTTTAGACGGCAGTTCACGTACTATTCCTATTGGATTCAGGTCTTGTCCGTCCTGTACATGGAGCTTTTGAAACAGGGCCTCTTTAAACTCCTGATAGGTTTTGTTCATTCTTTCAGTCGCTTCCTGCTTGTCTTCCTTGCACAGAAAGGGAGAATAATGGTATTCCCATGCCTCATTTCTTGCTGTGTCATAAGCGAGGTAAAGCTTCTGTAGTCCTTCAGGGAGTTCTGCATATCTGTCATCGTCAATATCAAGCAGTTCTTTGGTAGATGTGATACCTTCCTTGAAAGTTTCAATGAAACCTTTCATGTCTGATGCAACGGACTCAGGATGCAACGGATTCATCTTTTGTACTATGGATTCAAAGTTGAAGACGAACTGTTTTCCCGCCAGGTCATTGTCAAAGCCAAGATGGAAAGTAGCACAGGGAGCAGCCTTGACCACTCCCTGTATCTGCCCGTAACTGGGATTTCCTCCAGTGGAGATAAATACGGCTGACTTCAGCTCCTGTCTTGCTTTGTAGTCCAGTCCGGAGTCTTTCTTCATTCTCAACTGATAGAATGCCATAGCATCGTATGCACTCTCAAACACATATACATCTTTTGCGTCCTTCAGTTTCGTGTCTTTCGGACTTGCCATCCACAGGCCTTCACTTGCATTTGTTCCGGCTGCCATGCCTTTTCGTGCATTGCCGTCCTTACGTGGATAGCCTCTTTCTTCCAAACCGACACACTTCTCAGGATGCCCCGGTATATACATGGGAAAAGAGAGGTTCTTATAACTTGCTCCGTTGTCTGTGGCTTTGGAAGCAAGAAAGAAGTTACGGTGAAAAGCACAACGTGTAGCAAAATCGAGTCCTCTTGACTTGAAGAATGCGTAAAAAGGTTTCTGAGAGTCAGCTTCATCAGGATGAAAACGCTCAACCTTATAATCTTTGATATTGAAAGGCTTTGCATCACGGGTAGGAGCAAGCATATTCTGGTTACGTTGCTCCACAGGAATATTCAATAGCCGTTGACAGACTTTGTGGACAAGAGCAGACTCTTTCATCCCTTGATTATATTCAGGAAAGAGATTCGGGTGTTCCCAAATGAAGGACGTGACAGAATACAGCTTTATCGTTGGAGGTTGGAAACAACAGTTTTTATTAGGCATGACAATGAATTTGTCACCCCTGATTCTGCGTCCATCATTATCCAGACGCACATAGGCAGGATAGCGCAAGCCGTCCCGCTTGTGAAGTGTATAACCTGCATCCGTCAACACGTCTCTGATATTAAGACGGTTGCGATAGTCTTCAAATTTCTGCTCTTCGTTCATTGTGTTCTATGATGATTATTAAGTTTTATCTGCCATGACCTAAGCCGACTCCATGCTCAGCTGCATTAAGTCCGGCATCAAATGCTCTTGATGCAAGATCCTGTGGTGAATCCACGCCTCCTTTAAAATAGACATGTGGCCCTGGTGCATGATGATGCTCAACAAACACGGCTGGAGGATAATGGTCTCTTCCGAGTTCTCGCATGACAGTAAGGCCTGCAAGTAAGGCACCTCCAATCATGGCACCTATATTTTTCCCATGACCTGGTGCATTCTTCATGTCCACTTCGTCAAATATTTTAGAGAAGAGTTTCATGCGATGATAGTCATCTACGGCCATGAATTTGTCATATTGTTTTTGGCTTATCTCGTGACTGATACTTTCACCATTGATAACAGCGGTCATACGGAACATGGCATTGCCTTTCTCGTCTTTCTGGATTTCTCCTTGTTCATTACGTACAGGTTCAACTCTGATGTCGTCCACCTGTACTTCACGTCCGTTTCTTCCTTCCCTAAACCAACCTTTATCTTGGTTTATATCATAAAGGCTGTTGCCATCCACATGAGCGATGCTTCGGTCTTCCTGCTCCGCAATGATATATTCATTTCCCTGAGTAAGAGGGTATGCATGTTCTGCCACTACTTCTTGTTTGGCATTCAGTTCTGCTTCCACTTCGGGAGTAAGATTCAGGGCTATCTGCTCTCTTGAATTGAGCATGTCCATCGTCAATTTATCTGAGAAGTCATTTTTGATGACATTGTTGATGATGTCCAGACGGTTCTGTACAGGTACATTCTTGATGGAATTGTCTGTAAGCCGGGTAACTTCTTCATCCGTCAGGTCGTAAACAAGATCATGTTGTGTAGCGGTCGACTGAATGGTCAGTGTCTTACTGTTGGTATCAATAATGACTCCATGAGAAGACAGGCATTCCTGCCATTTTTCGTTACTGAAGTATACGTCTGAGGTGATAAGTTCCTTGTATGGTTTTGCCGGTTCCTGTGGACGTGTAGGTATTTCAACAGGTGGAATTACAGCTTCCAAATCTGCGAGTACATCCTCTGAAGGTTGCTGTACCATGTTTTGCTGTCCTCCTTTATAATAGAAACCATAGCCTCCATTGAGTAATTCACCTGGTTTGATTCTGCCATCAGGACGTTCTGGGACCAACGGGGCTCCCTGCATGAACATGGCTCCACCGACACGGCGCATGTGAAAACCTTCCTGATTGCGCGGTGTCCATCCTAAGAATCGTCCATGAAACGGGTCCATCATCATAAAGGCACGCTGTCTGTCCCACGGCAGTATGCCGTATTCGCCAACACCAATCCGGTAGCCATGAAGTCCCATGGCTACACGACCGTTGGCATTACGGGCATGGACAAAGTCTCTCGGCATATAGAAGTCTTTCTTCACTAAATCAACAAAGGTGTTATAGGCTTTTTTGTTAGCCGAGTTTGTACCCCAATCTGCCAAGTCTCTTATCTGTCTGGCACTGATATGATAGGTTAGGAGAGGTGAGTCATGCCCTTGAACCGCCAGAAGATAGTTTTCACCTTGTCGGATGATATGTGCTTGCATACCATTGCGACGGAGGATATCCTGCAGTTCAGGTGATAAATCTCTACCTACTGGTAGTGCATTGGATCTGATTGACATATTGTGATTGATTTTAAATGTTTATTATTCGCCTGTTTCAATCAATTCGCCTTTCCATTCGATAAAATCTTCGGCAGATTCTTCATTGACTACAAGGTTCCTTTCATTACAGAATTCGGTGTACTCTTCCTGCCATTCAGGTGAGTGGTGATTGATGTAATCGAGCCAACCGTATTCTCCACTCTGTACTTTCTGCACAAGCTCGTCTTCTGGATAGTATTTGATATTTGCCATATTGAATTTGTTATTGATGGTTGTTATTTTGGTTTATCGCTGCATCATACGCATACCTTGTTTCTTCTGCTCATTCCAGATTTCTTCAGAGTAGTCCTCCTCATGGATATAGTCAAGATTACCATTTTCGTCCATGGTCCAACAACCGAAAATGCCGAAGTTGTATTTGTCCCATTCCCGTTTGGCTTCTCTGCGCCAAACTTGTTCATTACCTGCAGCGAGACGGATACCCGTATTTGAATTCAGATCGATACCGATGGAAATCTCATCATCGTCTTCAATGATAGAAAGGATTTCTCCGTTCTGCAGTTTCTGCATCTCAGCACCCGTAAGATGATAACGGTCTGTAAGATATTGAATGTTCCTGCCTATGACAGGGGTTGGTACGCTCAGCACTTGTTTGCTTTCCTGGTCAAGCTGAAAGAAACATTTAGTACCGAGTTCGTTGCCAGACTCGTTGCTCTCCAAATGTCCGATGATGGGTTTGCCAGCAAGAAGGCTTTGCTTCTGCTGCTCATTGAATACTTTGAAATCATACTCGTCAAGCTTCGGAAAGAAGAGAATATCTACATTGCCTTCTGGCATTCTGACAAGGCAGAATCGTGTTCTTGCTTTAACTTCTTCACCATCATCTGCAGTGATATGGACTGGTAATACTGGAGAAAGTCTGCCATTGAAAATATTCTGTAGAATATCCGTTGGCAGATCCTCAATCATCTCCTGTGTGAGTCCAAAACGTTCGAGTGTGCCGTAGGGCATTTCATTCTCATCAAAGTTGTAAATCATTTGTTACCTTTTTTAATGCGTTATTATTTCTGCTATAACAATATTTCATTTTCTTATGAAGTACTTTATTAATAGTTAATTCAGAAACAAAAATAAAAGGTGTGATTAGAGAATCAGAAGAATGGGTATATCATACCTTAAGTTTTATATATCATTATGAAAGAAGTATGATTTATCGATTAAAATCATACTATTAGCATAAATAAAGTTAGAAAAATCACTTGAAGTATATGAGTTTTAATTCATGGTAATGGAGATATGTAATTTTGCCTCATGAATATTAGAAATATACTCATGATGGTGCTTCTGTCGTTGATGTCAGGTACTACAATAAAAGCTCAGTTTAATACGGTTGGATGTTTGTATAATCACCCAGCTAACAAAACAAAAAATCCACAAGAGACTAATTCTTCTCCTATTGTGGATAATCTGATGTTGAAAGATTCTTTGAAGAATGTTTCATCATATAAAAATGTCGTAAATTCATACGGGGAGGATGTAGGTACCTCTTCTCATACATCTGATGATATTCTTCAATATTTGAATATGGCTTATCCATTAAAGAGTGTTCAGATAAACTCAGAGTTTGGAATGCGTCGTCACCCTGTAACACATAAATATTGTATGCATAATGGAGTGGATCTTCAGGCACGCTACGAACCTGTGTTTTCCATGCTTCCAGGGAAAGTGGTGAAGGCTGCTCATGATAAGCGTTCTGGCAGATACATCACAATTCTGACTGGCAACTACACGGTCAGCTATTGTCATCTGTCATCATCTAAGGTTACAATCGGACGATATGTTAAGGCTGGTGAGATAATAGGGGTGTCTGGTAATACGGGTATGTCAACAGGCCCCCATCTGCACCTTACAATAAAAAAGGATGGTAAGGCTATTGACCCTATCATCCTCTTGAACTGTGTTCGGACTATTGTGTCGTTAAAATAAAATATCACCAGTTGTCGTCCTCATTACCTGTTAGACCATTCTTGATGCACTCTTCAATCTTATCCATAACAACATTCGAGTAGGCATGAGCCATAACAAGGGCCTTGCTTGATGTCTTTTTGTGTGAGTCTTTTTTAACAAAAGGGAAACAGGTGTCTAATGTCCAGTTCTCGTCCGAACGTGTTGGAATGGTACCGCCTAAAGCTCCAATCCATCCTCCACCCACAGCGACATTAACCGAATAGAACGGAATAGTATAGGTTACTCTTACTCTGCCATCTTTAATATCACACTTAATGACCGGTCTGATATTTACGTTATAGCTGTTGGTTCCGCCAGCGTGCTGAGCAATGTCTGCTACATATCCTTGTGCAATGATAGTTCCCAATTCCTTGTCATTTAGTTTAATGACAGAGTTTGCATCATTGAATGTGGCCGTAAACCAATAGTTGAGTAGTACGTAGAGTTCATTTTTTGTTTTACCCTCTGCAGGAATAATCTGAACGTATGTTATGCCGTTGTTCTTGTCCAGCTGGAGTTGCTGCCCAAGATTTTCAGCTGCATCAACCCATTTTTCTCCATACTTCTCTTTTGCGTAGTCTTCCAGTTCATCTGTCCGCAAAATTTGTGCATCTATTGTAGTGCATAGAAAAAGTGACATCAGTGCCGTAAATATTACTTTCTTCATTGTTTATAGATTTTGGTTATTAATGTTAGAAATCAAATCCAAGCTTGATAGCAACTGCTTCAGTATTATACTGTTTTTTATCTCTTGTGTAGTCCATGCTGTCATAGCCAATAAATCCATCAAATACCTCAAACTCCAATTTCTCATTTGTATATCCAAGGGATAGACTAAGACCCTGTTTGTCGTTCAGCGCATATCTGATACCAACAGAAGCAATGACATATAATCCACCACCATTTGTTATATAGGTTCCACCCTTCAAGTCAGCAAATGGAGCAAACTTTCCTTTGCTGAAGTGACTTCTGATATTTGCAAACACAGGAATATCAACCTTACTGTCTCTTACATCCAATGGAATATCCATTCCACTTGTTTCGTATGACGGCATGAAATGTAGTCCAACTCCGGCTCCTAAAAAGAAATATGGATTGAACTGGTAGCCATGTGAGGTATTGATTTCCACTCTTCCGAACTCATAATCTCCTATACCAATGGAATAACCAGCATCAACATATCCCTTATAGCTATTGGTTAGATAACTTTGTGCATTGACGTTTACATTCATGGCAACCACCATAAATAAAGCACATAAGAATTTGAACTTTGACATAACGTAAAAATTTGAATTATCTTTGATTACACTGCAAATGTATTTTTCTATTGTGAAGTCTATCTGCATAATAGAAAAATATTTTGAAGGAATTTACAAAATGGTTAAATTGGTATAGATTAATCAAACTCAGTTATAGGTGGTATTTCTTTATTGTCAACTTTTTGAAGGCATTCATTCATTTCTTCTTCATTCAGAATAAATGAATTACAAATTTTCGCCCGAGCAGTATCATGTGGCTCGTTTCTAGAGATACCAAGATGTTTGTATAAACGACATAGTTTGTCTCCATAATAATTTTCCACATAATTTTTGCACATTAAGCAATTTCTTATTCCAAACTTCCGGAATCCCATCCATTTAGCAATTTCATGAATACCGAATGCAACAGGAGTATGAAAGCAAATCTCATATAACGAATTGGATCTAAATTTTCGCAGTTTCTTACAATTGCATGACTCTTGTCTACATTGGAATTTACCAGATTGATATAGAATATATCTTGAAAATTCTATTTCTTCGCTACAATTAGTGATATTGTAATCTTTATTTTTGAACCCCCAAAATGAGATATTTAAAGAGTGATTATCATTTCTGTCATAATCATTTTGTTTGGGACTTTCAATAAATCCGTTTCCAATTATTTCATCAATATCTTCTTCATTTTCAATTTTAGCTTCAATTATCTTACTCCCGCTGTGAAGCTTTGTGTCATCACTTGCGTGTGTCACATATATTTCCAAATATAACGGTGCTCTATTAGGATATTGGGATGATGAGAACTTAAGATCTGATCTTCTGTTTACATTATTGTAAGATATTTCCTGCTCGCATACATCATAAAAGTCTTTCAGGTTAAATGTCTTTATAGTTCTTTCTATACAATCATTGTATTTCATGTAATGGCAAGTATCAATCATTTTACAGCACGATTTGTATTCAAATGAGATAGTAATTACTTGGGATTCATAAAATGCTTCTTGAATTTTCTTTTTGGCCAAAAGGTGAAGGGAACTTTCGTATGCTGTTGGACAGTCAACACCTGACTGATGGGCAAAATGATGCGTTCTGTGGGTACCGTTATTTTTTCCTTGCAGGGGTTTATTACAAGCAGGACAAATGCATCCACAGTCATTGCCATTAGGTACACTATCTATGTGTACAAGTTCACCTTTTTCATTAAGAGCGTATTTCAGATATTTAGTACTATTACTCATTTTCTTGCTGTATAAATTAATAGATAAGCCTAAAAAATCAATCGAAACTACTTTTTTCTTGTAATGATGATTGCTTCTGCTACATCTACCAAATCTAATCTATTGGTATTGTATTCGTACCCATATTTTTTCTTTGGCTCCTGATTGATGTTGAGAATTCCGTTCCATAAACAGCACATAGGTGAGTCTACTCCTGGATCAAGAGTCAGAATATCCGTAAGCTCGTCGTTTTCGTTGAGTGCATATCCAACGGCAACAATCCAATGACCATGATGTGAATCGTAATCTATACCTAATATTATTGGAACATTTGTATCAATCCACTGTTGTGTGATATTGAAAATATCGTCTTTTTTGTTAGCACATTGAACATTTACATACTTTGAGTAATTTTTTTTCAGAATCTCTTGAATATTCTCTAATTTTAATCCATTTCGATATAGTCCGTTTTCATTCAATGCTTTTATGAGCTTCCATTCAGCTGTACGGCGATCAAAACCTGTATCAGAGTATAATTCTTCCGCTTCAAATACTCCGAGAATATTAAGTGCCATAGAGACAGAATATGCACCGCACGCTCCATCCAGATCACCCTGTTTGAAGTGGGCTTTCTGAAAGGAACGATTGGATGGTTTTTTACACTTGAGTTTACCTTCTTTTAGACAGAGTTGGTCAATAACTTTAAATTGCTTCATCTATTTCTTTTTATTGAGTTATATATTTTTTTTAATTCATCAACGTCAAGAATTTCTTTTTTACGATGAACCATTGCATGACAATTAGAACAAAGTGCACATAGTTCAGACTGAGGTATTTCGTGCTCTTCATCATAAGAAGCTATAGGCTTGGTATGATGTACTTCCAAAAAGCCTTTCCCTAATTCACCATAGGCCTTTCCAAAGTCAAATCCGCATACATAACATTTATATCCAGAATCTTCTAAACATTGTTGCCTTGCCTTTCGGTTGCGTTGTCTGTGAAGTACCTTTATCTCAGTCAACCGGCCTTCAATTCTTTCTTTTTCGTTCTCTTCAGAGTTAATATCCTCTTTAGATGTTATAGAATCTATATCTATATTATTCTTAAAAGCATAAAATCGAATATATGCATCTAATGTTTTTGAAGATATATATCCAAAAGGACCTGCCAATATAGTTTCATCGTTTCGAATCTTGATAGAAATTGATAATAACTCGTCTAAACTATATATATCATCAAATATGCAATTAAAATCACTTCGGAAATGTTGTTGTATTAGTTCCGGTAGATTTTTTTCTGCGACTTTGATAATTGTGTTAAGCATATTTCCTTTTTGCCCTTCAATAACTCTTAAGAATTTTCGAAATTCTGTACGAATATTTTTCTGTTCATCTGTTAGCATTATTCGTCATTTTTCTTGATAATTACATAATAGAGTACATCTTCATTGTTTTTTGTTACTCTGACGGAGCCATTTAGCGAATTAATATTTATGTATTTACTGTCAGATCTATAACCACCACTGATTCCATGGTCTGGCCTAATTTCAATATAGCAACCATCATTAGCGTCCAATCTTAACCATCTATGATGATCTGCATCGCTTAATGAATGTTCGGGTTCTATGTTTAAAACATCTTGGAATAGGTTATCTGTATATTCATCAGCATCTTCTTTTTTCTCAAAATTCATAGAAATTGGCGTCCAATCACTAAACCGATCATTACAACATTTACGTTTGGGAGAGTCTAACTGTAGTGTTACATTTTTTATCTGAAAGCCAAACAATTGTTTCATTTCATCAATCAAATATACAAGCATAAGACTTGCTAATGCGCTGTTCACATACATATCGCTGAATGTGATGTTCACATACTTTCCTTTTAAGACATCACAAAGTATATCAATGTCTTGTTTTTTTAGAACGTAGGGGGCTATAGCTGTTGAAAAGTAATTTTTGATCTGAAATGACGTTGCATGAGTAATTCCTTCACGAACAATTAATGAAGGGGAAACATTATATGTCGGCTCCATTTGTTTCGTAAAGGTAATAGTATTTGTATCAACAAAAACATGACTACAGTTCTTGCCCCAATTATTTGAAAATGACAATGCAGAATTGTGATCAGTAAAATAATGTCTTACTTTGTTTGAAGATTCTACCACAATTGCAGTCTTCATCTCGCCCATATCCTTGATAAGTGTCACATTACAGTCAGGGAATTTATCCTTTAAATTAATAAATGGTAGTTTGTCGGTAAGTGAATTGTGAAGCTCTGGATGATATTCAACAAATAACTGAATATTTTTTCCGTTTGTGATAGCATCATTTATGATTTTCCCCATTTCAGAACGAATACTAGACCAATCTGTAACTGCATAGTCATCTGTAACATCTGATACAAATAAGGAAATATTCTTGACGTCTGATTCTTTGACAGCTTGTTTTACTATCTCTTTGAGAGATTGATATACAATCTTAGCTGTAGGACTTATTTCCTTCACATTTTCGGGTACATTCAACAATTTGTCTTTTTGCTTATTAAGCCAGTCTAAAACTTTTGATTTGGATAAAAGATTTGCATATTTATAGTTGTTACGGTCTATAAGACAACGGGTACAAGCTCCACCTTCTATTTGACAATTGCAGGATGTTTCTTCAAGTGTTCGTCGGGCTATATCAAATATTTCTTGACATAGTACAGGGTTTAAAAATTTAAGTGAATAACCACATCCTCCTTTGGCTGTATCATATATAAATAACACTAGTGCATTTTGTTCTTGTTTGATTCCAAAGTCAATTTCTCCCTCATCAATACCTTCACTTAAAGCCAATGCCCGTTTAAGGACAACACCAAGAGAATAAACAAGCTGTTCATCATTCTCATATTCTGATGAACCGGTTTCTTTTTTGAAACGTAATACAGAATAACAAGTTGGATGGTTACCTGTAAACACTACATGTCTTGCTATATCTTTATCATTTGCTTCACAATCATCGCCCCAAAGTCTTTTATGCCCTGGTCTGACAGCATAAGGTATAGTTTCTTTTGTTGAAACCTTTGCATATTCCACAGCAGCACGACCGCAACGTTTGCAGAAAGCAAATCCTTGACCGTTACCGACATTATAAAAAAGAATTTTTCCTGTTTCTCCGCAGCCAATTATTTCACACATATTTATATCTTTATGTTTGCTCCAATCTGTTTTGAGCAAAACTGGCTGAATATCATAATAGTGTTTGTCAGTTTTTTCTTCGCGTGAACTATCAATATTTTGGTCAGTACGAAATCCAACAGGTTCGTATGCAAGTGTATATGAGCCATTTCCCTTATCAATAATACCATGATATGGGTTTTGACAAATTGGACAGATAGCCCCTTCTGTCAAATTGTGCAGATATTCTGTATGTCCACAATGAGTACAATGATATATTCCACGTGTTTGTGTTTCTTCATTATAAGCACCAAATAACGAAATTCCAGCCGAAACATAGTTTTTTTCGTTAACGACTACTGTTTGTTCCGGTGCATATTCATTTAATGCTGTATGAATATCACGTGAAGCTGTTGTCGCACGTTGTAATTCAGTTATTTCTTTACGGACTCTTGTCAACTCTTGCTGTAAATTAAACTTCTCAGCAGGATCCGTTTCTGCAGAAATCTGGTTTTGTAGTTTATCTGATTTATCATATAAACGATGGAGCTTTACAGATTGATCTCTGTCCATAAAATCAAATGAAACGACTCCTGTAGGCATGTTTGCATTAGGGATAAATTGATGCTCAGATAGATAATTTAATAGACTTTCTGATTTTGATTTACGTATCTGATTGCTAATAGCCATTTGACGACGCTTGTCATTTTGAAATTGTTCAAAAGCTTTATTTAGTTCATCAATTATTTTTTTATAACTATCTTGAATACTGATTATAGATTGTTTGGTGATGTTAATAGTATATAAAGCGTTTAAACCAAAAACATTCTTGAACTTTTGCTCTTCGGCCTGGTTTGTGCTCATGTCGTCTAAAAATTGTACAAAGGCATCACAGGTTGAGGACATAAATTCATCAATTGACATGTTTGCTTGAATACCTGTCCCGTTTTCGCAGATAAACTGACGGAAGAAGAATGAGTTTACGTGTCTTTGGATGATAGTTTGACTGGGCCGAACTTTTATCATGTGGTTTACGGTCTGCAATGCCCACATCGGATTTGCAAATGCATGCTGTCCCACAGGTGTGTTATTGCACAAAGAAAAAGCTATAGCTTTACTCTGTCCCATACGACCTGCGCGACCAACTCTCTGGAGGTAATTTGCAGCAGTTGGAGGTACTGTGTCCATTAATACGACATCAATATCACCAATATCAACACCCATTTCCATAGTTGTAGAGCAATGAAGGACATTTATAGATGGATTTTTTTGACTAAATGCCTTTGTATATTCTCGAAGTAATTTTTTAGATTGTTGGGCAGAATGCTCTGCAGCTATATAAACAGGATCTTTATAATAGGAATACTTGTGACGGTCAGTCCATAATCCGTGATTTTTCAGATTGTACACATTAACGTCATCTTCTTGCCATTTATTTACATCTTCATCACTTTTTGGCCTACATGGCATTTTAATTTTCTCATCCTTACATTTGTATTTTTTACATAATTTTTTACACAGTCGTCCTACTATGAGTGGACTATATCCACAAAAAGTAGTATCAAGAAGTTGGTTTGTAACTGGACAAATCCAGGCTTCTTCCAATCTTTTGATTTTGCAAACATCATTACCTTCACGACCTGACAAATCAAGATAATAACAGCCAACGTATCTATCATCAGGATAGAAACGGGGATTGTTGTAACCTTCAGTGTCGTTAGCAGTAACTTTTGTAAGTACTTTCTTATCAACTAACGTATTCCATGCTTCTTGTACTATAGCTTCAATAATTCTAACATTAGTTTGAAGTTGTTCTAATGTATGAATTCCTAAGCCGGCGCAAAGGAGAACAACAATTCGGGGTTGTTTATCTGAAACTTCACCGTTATCATTCTTTTTTACGCTTGGCCAATGTTTTAAATTATTGCGTGTGTCATCTAACGCAGCAATAGGACTACTTAGATTATTATCTCGAATATATTTCCTTTCATCATCAGCTAATGGTTGAATGTGATTATTTAACCTTAATACATAATCTATAGCAAGTTTAAGATAGTTTTGCCAGTCCGAGTCTGTGATCTTAATATTGTTCTTTTCTACATAATCAGATAAAACTGCAGGAATTTTGGCCGTTTTTAATGCTGGATAGTCAAGATATATAAATCCCATTGTTTCTGCATTGGTTTCATAAGCAGGCCGTCTACCAATAATGCCTCGAATTAACGCGGCTTTGTAGGCATTTTTATTCTGAGAGCCATCAGAGACTGTCAAATGCTCAAACATAGCTTGACTATAAATCATGTCTGAAAAGTCATGAAGCGATACACCCTCTGGTGAATTAGTTCGCATAAGAATGGCTCTTTGTTGCTCATTCAATGTCAGTATGAAATCCTTTGGTAGATTTGCTAATGGATTTGTTACTTGACGTTGTGCAAGTTCATAGAGGATATTTTTATTGCCTTGGTTACGTTCTACGTTTATGTTAAATGTCTTTGCAGAGATAGCTGTACCTTGACGGCTATCTGTAAAGGCGATGTACTTTCCCCAGGCTCTTCCTTCAGGTGCACATTCCCGAAGAAACACGGGGGAAACAGTTTGATTGATAAAATTAATTGGTATGCGGAAATGTTTCAAATTGAGTCGTTTACCTTGTGCCAAACGGCCACAGCTTGGGCAATAGGAATGGCCGTCCTCATTTCTAACTTCTACCCATTTACCATCATTATCAGGACATACTTCTAATGTGGATATATTCTTTTCATGAATAATATTCAATGTGCCAAATTGAGCTTTACTGATAGGGGTAAAGAATTTCTCTTTTTCGTAGGGTAACAAAAAGAAAGTATTGGGAAGTCCAGCACTTGTTAACTCATCCTCTTCTTCTTGTTCGGGTGTTAATTCAATAGCAAAATAATCATCTCGGTTTATTCCATCTTCGCAAGGAGTTATTTTATGAGTCTGAGAATCACTACAGCCCATAAGAACAAAACTTCCACAACGTTTACACTGTACAACTTCAAGCAGAGGTGCACCACAGTTTGGACAGACAGAAGATTTATACGTAGTTAGATGTCCATATTGGGGTATTGAAGAATTTACATCTGTACATTTTTCATTGGCACAAGCATAAAGACCACTTATTGCTCTCATAAAGAAATGTGCTCTTAAAGATAATACAGGAATATTATCTTGTGACATTTCACATAGGCTATCAACAAGCTTAAGAGCCGGCAAGAGGTTCTTATTATCGTAGGGAATATCAGGATAAAGCCATTCCCAGATTTGCTGAAGAGTCATACCCGCAACTTCATTTATTTTATTACGAAGTGATATAACTCTGTCAGCAGAAGGAAGGTTGTTATTGTTTAATTTATTAGTTAATGCATCCATATCAAGAGAACGAACAAGACGCTTTCCTCCGATAACCTTAATTTGCTCAATAGGTTGCCCTGTAATTGAGGATATAAACTCTGTAAGAGATTGTGTACCATCTTCTCCACCAATAGTAGCAGATGTGCAAGCAAAACGAACATCGCTTGCATTTTTTCCAAACGCATCAAGTATTCTTTTGATTTGATAAGCGAGTTCTACAGCTGCTGAACCAGAATAACTGTGTGCTTCGTCTATGATAATCCAGCGAAGCCTTCCTGCTGATTCCTGTAACATTTGTTGGTCTTTTTGACGTACCAGTATGTATTCAAGCATACTTGGATTGGTCAATAAAATCTCAGGACGTGTACCCTCATTCTTTGTATCTCGTATTAAGTCACGAGTCGTAATTTCATTTGGTAGGGGCTCATTCCTTCCATCTTCATGATATTCTGGAGTATCTCCATTATATACTGCAAAATGAAGACCTGTGGCTTGACAATATTCAGACAGACGTTTCTTTTGATCTTCCATTAAAGCATTTAAAGGATAGAGGAAGATAGCTTCGATAGCGTTTGTTTTACCTTGTTCATACAAATCACTCAATACGGGATACATGAAGCATTCCGTTTTTCCTGAACCTGTACCTGAAGTTACAACAATACTATTACCTTTAGCAAGTGCTTTCCAACTTTCAGCTTGATGTTTGAAAGGAGAAAATGGTCTGAACTCTTTCCCTGCATCCTCTGCCTTTTTCCTTCTGATATTTTCAAGCTTATTCCATACATCCTGATTAATTGCAGAATGCCAAGAATCGTCTTCTGTTAGTTCCCAACCGAATGTGCTTTGAAAAACGGGCTCTGACAAAAGTGGTTCTTTATCAAAAAGTTCCTCTATTGCATGGCGCATAGAATGATTACCAGGTGTCCAAAGAGAAAGCAATGCTAGACGCATGTTTTCTTCTGCCTCTTTGTATATATTTTCAAATTTCATATCTAAAGTGACTTAATTTATTATTTAATGTTATTACAAAATGATGGTTTGAAGATTTAGAACAGAAAATAATACTTCTACGTATTTCTTCTTTTGTTGAAAACAAATCAATGTTCTTTCTTAAATGTGCTACAACAGCATTCACTCGTTTATAAAACCAAAGTTCATTGCCTAATTTCCCCGGTTCAATGAATTTATTAAAAAAGGTTCCAACTTCCTCACCAAGATAATCTTGATTATACTCAATGTATCCATTGCTTCCTCTTTCTATAAACGTACATATTTCTTTAGGAGTTTTAATAATCGTTTCGGCCAACGACAATGTGATTCCATGAGAATTAGTATCATATGCTTCTATCATAGAAGATATGCATAAGTCGCCAAGCCAATTAGTAAAAGAACTTATAACATCTTCAAGACATTGTCCGATATTTTCTGTATATCTTTCTTCGTCACTCAAAGCCTCTAAATACTTCATCATTTCTTCTCCGTTCTGATTAATAGACCATTTAATATAAATCTCTTGAATAGCAGAAGATCTTGGATCTTCTCCCATAAATGAATAAAGATTTGAGAGTACACTTTGTAAATAAGGCTGTAACCAATACCACTGAAATGCAAGGTCATTACTGAAGCTTTTTAATTTTTCTTTTAAAATTTCTCTTTCTTCTTCATTATTACATTTCACAAATAACTGGAATGCGAGACAAAGCAATGACTTGTAATCTTGAGCAACACAGAAAAGTTCTAAAATAGAGCTTGCAGGAATATCTTCTTTCTGCGTTCTTTCAAACCAACCAAGTATAGTTTGCCATAGCCTATCGTCCAGTATAGAATGTTGTAGATTTTCTTTAATTGTTGCTATAGCTATTTCTCTATTATTAGCTCTATATGTTCCATCCATTTCTTTAGTGAGATCAACTAAAGCTGGGCAAATTCGGCCTCTTGTTCGACCGATTAATATAGTTTTACCCCAGGCTCGAATTGATTCTGGAAGTACATAGGCTTCATTTTCATAGTCATAACTCATTTCGATAGGTTCTAATTCGGGCTCATCTAATTTAATCAGTTTGAGGACATTTGTAAATTTTATCGGCCTACGATACTTACCTGTAATTATTACATGCCCATCAGAAGTTTGAAAAGGCCTAAATGGAGACTCCTTTATGCTGAAGCCTAAAACATTACCATCGGTAAGTTTAAATTGTACTCTAATTTCCGCATGAAGCATGTTTTGAGAAGTTCGCTCTAATAATGATCGCAAAGTTTCTCTAGAGTCGAATAAAGTCAAAAGACTTCCTTCGTATGGAATCTGTTTAAATAGTTGACCGTCCTCATAAATATATAATTTATCATCTTTCCAACGTAATTCCCTTTTTATATTACCATATATGTATTCCTTTATATCTTGTCCCACAAGGTGATACTGGTATTTATCAATATCTGAATATGGTATCCAACAATCATTATCAATTTTTTCACCGTAGATATTAATTATTGAAAAATCCTTGAATGGGGCTTTAACAGATAGACTAAATTGGTTATTACTATTTTTGTAAGGAGTAAATGTAAAGACTATCTTGCGTGGGTCATGACAGTCTTCTTTTTTTATTTCCCAGACATCATTGACTTTTCTTTTTCCTTCAGTTGTTGTAACATGTCCATGGCTCCACGATACTTTTATTTGACAAGAATCCTTATCTGCCTTTTCTAAACAGACGACCAAACCATCACCTATATTTATGAATTTTATAGGTGTGACATAGTTGCCATTATTATCGATGGCGCGAGCAAAGATTTCTCCATAGGAAGGGGATTCTTCCCAGGTGTTTTGCCATTTATCTCTATATTGAACATTCCGCCGTTTTGACTCTACACCATCCTCCGTATCATAGCATAAAGTGTAAATACTTGAGTTCAACTTATAAATGCAACTTTTTGGGTGCGGAT